>Ga0116137_1000023_pt1 | contig 161637 bp, 161 predicted proteins | sample June2015DPH_20_1_3_FD_88973 | JGI IMG/M metagenome (GOLD analysis project Ga0116137, IMG submission 88973) | Peatland microbial communities from SPRUCE experiment site at the Marcell Experimental Forest, Minnesota, USA - June2015DPH_20_100 | ecosystem: Environmental > Terrestrial > Soil >...
AATTTCAATAAATTATTATTTTAAGGAGGAGCCCAGACAAGTGTTCAAAAGCAAAGCGTTATTAGTAGTAGCAATCCTGGTCATTGCATTGGCAGTTATTGCCTCGTCCTGTGCACCGGCAGCCCCGGCAGCACCAGCTGCGACTCCTGCAGCCCCGGCAGCGCCCGCGGCAGCACCAGCCGCGACCCCAGCAACTCCGTCAACACCAGCTGCAACCTCGGCAGCACCCGCAGCACCCGTAACTCATAGCTGGGGCGACTCAGCCACTTATACCAACGATGCAGTTGGATTCACGGTACAATATCCTGCAAAATGGCAATCGGAAACACCCGGTGACCCAGTCACAGTATTTCAGGCAGCAAAAGATACTACCGATCAGACGGGAGATAGAATTTATGTTGATGTTATACCCGCTGTAACGGATCTGAGTACGGTTGGTGGGACCTTGCTTAATGCTAGTGCAGCTTTTCAGCAGTATAAGGTAACGGCGAAAGCTGTTTCGGCCGCCCCATTCACCCTCACCAGCGGGTCGGTTACAGCTGCCAATGCGCAGGAATACTCCGCTAAAATTGTGATCTATAACTTCTATTTCTATGCCATTAGCGCTACTAAGGGCAGTCAGACGGTAAACGTTATGGGTGGTACGATTGGTGGTGGGAATGCCAAGAAGCAGCTTCAAGAGATCTGCCAGTCATTATCATTCAAATAATCATATCGAGTTACAATGGTCAGGAAGCCCTGCGCATGCGCAGGGCTTCCCTTTATTATTACCAATAGAACGGTGAGAAAATACATTGCTGGAGGCTAAGAGTTGCCACTACCGTATTCCACGCCCGCCAGCCTGGTAGGAGGCGCACACTATGATGATATTGCGGCACGCCTCCCGACAACCATAATATGGCCACAAGTTAACTATTCTTTAGTACAAACGTTAGTGAAAAAGTTCTGTCTACCGTACACTTAGCTCTACCAAGTAAATATTCTTCAAGAAATAATCCAAGGAGTCACATCATGGCCAGAAAACCCATTGGGTGCCCTACCGGACGGCCTAAGATTACCGTCGACTGGCAGAAGTTCGAATTTGGCTGTCAGATCAACGCCACCAAAGAGGAAATCAGCATGGTTGAACGTATCTGAAACGACTTTAGACTTGGAGTATAGCGCACACTATCACCGGATGGTGACGGTCTTGAAATCTGTCAGTAGGTGTACAAACCGTTATTCTACGTTCAAGTTAGAACCTTAGTAATAGTTGTCAAAGAATTGTTTTGAACGTAAAATACTTTCCAGCAATAACCCGTTTTATTCGATCTATTAGCAAATTATTAGCAAAATACCGGCTTGGGCTTAACAGCTGCATAAGCATACTAACCGCAGGATCTTTTTAATCTCTTTGTCTTTTCCCGCCCAACCTATTCAGCGACCCGGGCCGACAGCAATAAACTACGTGAAGGCTTCAGACGAGCGTGGCGCAAGGGGTTCCATTTCGACATGCAGCGGGAACAGGTCAACTGCAGCGGCTGCAAGGGCGACGGTAGCAAGTTCTTCATCTGCGGCCTTTGCCAGATCAGAGAGTGCGCCGTGACAAAAAGGCTCTGTGGCTGTAAGCTATGCTTTGACTATTCTTGCCACGGGGTCAACTTGTTGACCGGAGCGGCAACTCTTAAGAGCCGGGAAGCCTCATGCCACCTGCTGAAATATGGATCGACGGACTGGTTCAGAGTAGCACATATATAACCATGGCCTTTGGCATGGTGCTGGTGTTCAGCATCCTCGGAATATTGAACTGGACACATGGACAGTATTATATGCTGGGAGCGGTCGCCGTCTACTACGGCGTGACGGCGGCGGGCATACCATTCCCCCTGGCAATGTTGATCGCAGGCGTTATTATTGCCGGATTGGGCATGCTCGTTAAGAAAGTAATTATCGACCGGGTGTCGGATGCCCTGTACGTCGGCGCAGTCACGCTGGCCCTGATCTTTTTTCTGGAGGGCCTGACCAGCATGGTATTCGGGATGCAGGACAAGGGGTTGGCTGAGGTTATGCCTGGGACGATAGATTTCGGGATCTTCAGCATCAGCTATCAGAAACTGGCCGTGGTTGCGTTCACCGTTGTGGTCCTGGTTGCCATGTATGCCGTGTTGAACGGAACCAAGGTTGGACTGTCCATAAGGGCTGTGGCGCAGGAACCAAGGGCGGCGAGCCTGTATGGCGTACGTGTCGACCGCGTTTCGCTGATTGTCATGGCCATCGGCTGGGCGCTGGCTGCATGGGCGGGTTGCATTATGGCACCGGTCTATTCGATCAATCCGTTTATCGGCCGCGCTCCCATGCTTTTTTCGCTGTTGGCCATCGTGATCGGCGGCCTGGGCAGTCTAACAGGCGCGATCATCGGCGGGTTGATTCTCGGCTTCCTCAACAGCATTATGGCCTTCTACATCTCGTACTATTCCGAGGCAGTGCTGTTTGTGCTGGTGATCATCCTGCTGCTTATCCGGCCGCAAGGGCTGTTCGGAGCGCCCGTCAAATAAGAAGTTGGGATATAAGTGAATAAAGCCCTAAATCCCAGAAATAAGCAATTGGTAATTATCAGTGAACTGGCGGATACTGAAGGCGCTATAACTACTCTAAATCATACAGGAGGTATTATAAAATGACGGTTAAAATATGTAGCGCCGCAGAAGCCATATCTGTAGTAAAAGATAACGACCACGTAGCTTCTCATATGTGGGGTCTATGCGGTACGCCCGGGCATTTATACCGTGCACTGGCGGCAACCAACGTCAAAAACCTGACCCTGTATATCGAGAATTTCTTGCCAGGTCCGCCCGGGACTGTCGAATGGGGCTTCCCCGACCCGACCATGCTTCTTTCCCATCTGAAGAAGATCGTAACACCCTATCTTGGAGGCCGTGCATACAGCCGCACGGGAATGCAAGCAGATTTCCTGGGCGACCTCATCAAGAGCGGGAAACTTGAAACAGAAGCGACCACGCACGGCGTTTTCATGGAGCGTCTGCATGCTGGCGCCATGGGACTGGGAGGATTTTACAGCCCGATAGGCATCGGGACCATCATAGCCACCGGAAAGGAAACGAGGGTTATCGATGGAAAGGAGTATATATTTGAAACCCCTATCCGCCCCGATGTGGGACTGATCAAGGCTGCCAAAGCGGACAAGCTTGGAAATCTGGTTTACCATGGCTCGGCCCGGGCAGCCAATCCGGTTATCGCAATGGCATCAAAGATGAATATTGTCGAGGTCGACGAAATAGTCGAGCCGGGCGAACTGGATCCCGAATGTATAGTCACTCCGGGAATATACGTGGACTACCTCGTAAAAATACCCGAGGGCGATATCGCAGGCGCCAAAAACCTTAAAGAACTCGTCAAACTGGCTGTAGCTTTGGTTAATAAGTAGGTGTGAAATGAAAGAGAGATTGGATGAGTTAGTCATGGCAATGCGTGCGGTACGGGAACTGAAGCATGGTGATTACTGTAACCTCGGCCTCGGCATACCGCAAATGTGTGCAGCCAATCTTCCGGAAGGTGTGCATGTCCAGGCGGAGAATGGCGTTATCGGTTACGGCCCGCTTGTAACGACCGACAACGTCGAGCAAGCCGACCCCGGCCTGATAGATGCAGGAGCAAAATTCTATACCCCTGCTCCCGGGATGAGCTTTTTTGACATGCTCACATCTTTTGCCATGATCCGAAGCGGGCGGCTGATATCAATACTGGGAGGTCTCCAGGTTTCCGAAACCGGTGACCTGGCCATTCATAGCCTCAGCTACAATGACGAGTATCCGCAGATTGGGGGCAGCATGGATTTGGCCTGGGGGGCCAAAAGAGTCATCGTAACTATGACGCATACGAATAAAGAGGGTAAACCCAAGCTGGTAAAAAGCTTAACCTACCCTCTGACTGCGGCGAAATGCGTTAATTTGATCATCACCGACGTGGCGGTAATTGAAGTGACAGACCACGGGCTGATCCTTAAGGAGTTTGCCCCCGGCTGGAGCGTGGATGAGATCAGATCCTTGACGGAAGCCCGTCTCTCTGTATCAGATGATGTCAAGGTGATGGAGCTATGACCACTTTATCTGACCACTGTTATTTTTGGTTACACGCCCGCTGATTACCGCGTAATCCTGGTACAAATAACCTGCAAAAACAAATCACAATAGCTAGTGACATATGGTCATAGCCATTGGCGAAAATGCAACTAGTTCAGGTGACACTGTTTGGATGGTGACGGCTCTTCAGGCACTCGTGGACTCAGATCAGGTGCAGTCAGGCACCTGTCAATCCTTACCTAATTCCCATCTTTCTTTCTTGCGATGGAAATTAAGTCTATGCGAATCCCTATCCCCTGTGTTAAAATCAGCTAAGGTGCAGCCATTTATAGGAAAAATGCAACACATTGGCGATGTCTAAGGCCTATTAGAAGATGCCAATAACGGAGCATACAATAAACGACGCGCTCGCTGAGATCCTCTCAGAGACCCGCAGTTTATGGCGTACAAAGGACATCGTCAGGTCTGAAAATATCGGTTGCATCAAGGGCAGCGCAGAGCAGCCAGACATACTGGTAGTCGAACCAAGTGTATCCCCGGTGGTCGTCGAGACGGAGGTCATACCGGCTCGGAGCTTGGAGAAAGATGCGCTTCAACGGCTTGGCGAGCAGCTCCTGCCCTCCGGCCGACGCATATTGTCCTCTCTGGCTGTACGGTTGCCTGTCAGGCTGCGCAGCCATTCAAGTGCCGCCCTCAAACGGGAGCTGTCGTCTGCTTCGGACTTTGAGATGGCCCTCTATACAGGCGAGAATTCGAGAACGTACCTGCGTTGGCCCCGGGCTGGCTGGTTGCATGGAAACATAGTCGACATGTCCATTCTTATTCAGGCTGCTTCTGTGCCCCCGGCGGTGATAGAGCAAGCGGCCGATAGTTTAGTAAGTGGTGTGAGTGAGGCGGCAGCATTGCTAAGCGATATGGCCTCTACACATCCCGCGTCGATCAAGAAAATATGTGAGCAGCTTCGCCAGCAGGATGACGAGCAAACCTGGAGGATGGCCACTACTATACTGGCTAATGCACTTGTATTTCATGAGAGCCTTGCCCGTGGTCCGGGTGCCCTGGGTGATGTGCGTACATTAGATGAGATTCAGGCCACGGGTTCCGCGGCTATCAAATCTGCCATCATTGAAGAATGGTATAAGATTCTTAAGGTCAATTACTGGCCGATTTTCGATATCGCTCGGCGCATTCTCGAGCTGATCCCGGCTGACAACGCCAGACCCTTAATTAGACGCCTGATTATGACCGCAGGTGAACTTATAGAAAACCGTCTCATGCGCTCACATGATTTGACTGGCGCAGTTTTCCAGCGCCTGATTGCAGACCGGAAGTTTCTTGCTGCTTACTATACTACCCCCGCGGCAGCAGCTCTATTAGTCGGGCTTGCAATTCATCTGGAACGTACGCCCGGACAGGGCTTGTGGTCGAATCCTGACGACGTTAAAAACTTGCGCATAGCCGATTTTGCCTGCGGTACCGGGACTCTTTTATCTACCGCGTACCAGCGCATTAGCCAATTGCATGAAGCGGCCGGCGGCGATGCCGAGGCGCTACACCCATCAATGATGGCTGCGGCTCTTGTCGGCTGTGACGTATTGCCTGCAGCGGCCCATTTGACAGCCTCTATGCTGGCTGGTGCACACCCTACGGTAAATTACAAACAGAGCTCAATTATGACCGTGGCATATGGTCCACAGCCGGGCGGTGGCGTGGCGCTAGGTTCTCTTGACTTATTAGATCCTCAGCGTCCGTTCGAAATCATCGCAATCACTGCCAAAGCTGTGGAGGGCATGGGTGAAAGAGAGCAAGAGCTTTGGTCATCTCTGCCACATGCTTCATTCGACCTCGTCATTATGAACCCGCCTTTCACAAGAGATACGGGTCAGGAAGCTGATAAAATCGGAACGCCAAACCCAATGTTCGCCGCCTTCGGCTCCACTGCTGAACAACAACGAGTGATGGCATCCGCTACCGATCGCCTTCTTCAGGGGACAAGCTACCATGGCAATGCTGGCGAGGCCAGTGCATTTCTCGTTCTTGCGGATCGTAAGCTGAAGAGAGACGGTGCTCTAGCGCTTGTAATGCCTCTTAGTTTATTGTCAGGCGATGCTTGGGATGCCTCGCGGAAATTGCTCCGCAAATCCTATGGCGACCTCATCTTCATCTCGATTGCAGGCGCCCGTGACGACGAGCTTTCCTTTTCTGCCGATACGGGTATGGGTGAGTGTTTGGTTATAGGTCGCAAGATGTCAAAGGAAAGCACGCGCGCCACATTTGTAGTGTTGAATGAGCGGCCTGCTTCTCCGCTTGTCGGTGCCAGTGCTGCCGTTCAGATCAGCATTGCCAAGGCTGGAAACCTGCGCAAATTGGAAGACGGGCCCGTAGGTGGAACTCCACTTCATTTCGGTGATGATTTAATCGGTTACGCAATTGACGCACCCCTAGCACCTGAGGGTCCATGGCAGTTGGCTCGCATATTAGATGGCTCTCTCGCCCAAACAGCTTATCAGCTGAGTGCCAATGGGTTAGTTTGGTTGCCCGGCTTGAACCAACTCAGTGCGAAACCAGTATTCATTTCAACTGTATCTAAAATTGGACAAGTCGGTCCTTATCATATGGACATTAACGCCAATACGTCAACCGGCGGAATTCGAGGTCCTTTCCAGATCGAGAGCCTGAAAACAAAGGTAGCGCCAACGTATCCGGTTCTGTGGTCTCATGATGCCAAGCGTGAGCGTTGCATGGAGTTCGAGGCGGATAGTGAAGGCATTGTTCGTCAGGGTGCCACGGCGGCAGAAGATACGGCCGTGAGGAAAAAAGTAGACTACATTTGTGAGACAGCATCTCACAGTCATTTCAATAGAGACTTTCGATTTAACAGCCAATCAACAGCTATGCAGTGCACAAACAAGCCTACCATTGGTGGACGTGCCTGGCCGTCCATACTTCTCAATAACCGCGATCAGGAAAAGGCCCTGACATTGTGGGCAAATTCGTCTCTGGGTCTGCTATTACATTGGTGGCATGCCAATAAACAGCAAGCGGGCCGTGGCAGCATTGGCGTGTCGGCGCTTGACTCGCTGCCGGTATTAGATGTGACCAAGCTTTCCAAAAAGGCGTTGTCAAAAGCAGTAGCCATCTTTGATGAAATGAAGAGTCGCGAGCTGCGGCCGGTCAACGAAATAGACCGTGACCCGGTTCGCCATGAAATTGACACCAGGCTCTGCACGGAGGTACTTGGTTTACCAACGGAAATTACCGCACCAGATGGCCCCCTGGCTTTACTCCGGCAAAAACTGGCTCTCGAACCATCTATACACGGCGGCAAAAAAATGGGTGGTAAAATAGGTGGCCAACTTCCCCGTCCCCACGGCTCACTTAGAGTTTCGGATAATAGTATTTCCAGCATACTATATAGTCGATAACCGTCCGTAAGAGCGCAATGCATGGGATTCCCACAATCAATTTCAAATTGTAATCCGTTGTAGGCGGCACGAATCGAAATATTACCAAATAAAAGACTATAAATTAGTTTGATTCCTAAATTACATTTAGCCTGCCATCAGTATTTTGACGGTATATCGTATTGAATCTATTACATGTAGCGCCTACAAGCCTAATACGTATCAGACCTTCTGCCGTGCAAAAATCCATAGTCAGTGATTGAGATGTTATTCCTCCTGCAACCCTCTCAATTTCAGGATTATACGATATAGTCATATCACTAGCTTGGTAATACTTTATAGGTGCTTCTTTCTTTGCTTTTCTTTCTGGCATTCTCTTCCTCAATTTTCCATGATTAACAATATTAACATAATTTATTTTCAAAATGATACGCTACCTGTTTGTTTGCTTGACTTCTGAGAACGCCAGAGTGATGTATGATGGCAACACTATAAAAAGGAGATGCTACCATGACCACTACGATTACCAACTTTGCCGACACCGCCACCGGCTGGCAGCGCGCTTTATATGCATTCCTGGCCGAGAAAGAGCAACGCTCCGGATCACGCCGTACCGTTGAGGGCTATTCCCGGATGCTACAGGACTTCTTCGGCCGCTCCGGAAAAGAACCCGACCATGTAATAGCCCAGGACATCTTTGTCTACGCCCATGGCCCCGGGCTTTCCGGTAAGCAGCCCTCAGCCATCACTATAGGTGCTCGCATTGCATGTCTCAGTTCCTTTTTCCGGTTCCTTATCCGCATGGATATTATCCAGTCGAACCCCTGCGACAAGCTCCAGAGGCCGCAGGTATCACCCAGCCCACCCAGGGGTCTCTCCGCTGACCAGGTCCACCAGCTTCTGGCAGTGGTTCCAGATTCTCCTGTAGGCCTGCGGGACCGGGCTATCATTCTGACACTGGTGCTCACCGGACGCAGGCGTGCCGAGGTAATGAGTATGAAGGCAGGTGATCTGAGCATTGAGGGCGATCGGACATACTATACATATAGAGGTAAAGGTGGGAAACGCGGCCGCAGAGAACTGCCCAAGCCTGCGATGGATGCCGTAAGCGCCGCGCTGGCGGCCTTCGGGCTGAACCTAGCCAACATGCAATCGGGGACGTCGTTGTGGCCATCACGCTCGCAGGATTGTGAGGGGCTGACCAGCGGCACGTTCTACGGCAACCTCCAGCGCTACTTCAGGCGGGTGGGGATGAAGCCTGCCGGCGTCCATATCTTTCGCCATACCGCTGCTAAGCTGCGCCGGGATGCCGGGGAGACAGTGGAAGACGTGAGCCGGTTCTTGGACCATAGCAGTCTTGCTGTGACCACTGTTTATCTCCGTCGGCTGGAGGGAGAGCAAGACCGGAGTTGGGCAAAGGTGGCGCAGGCGATAGGCGTGTAACAGGTCACAGCTAAGACTCTATCCATATCGATCGCAAGCTGAGGCTAGAATGTTGCTACTAATTTGCTACTAAACGGAATGAAACGGGTTGTTACCAGATGCAATTCTACGATCAAACCAGGTTTTCCGCAATTGACACAATCGTTCTAGTTTGAACGTAAAACCACTGTTTGTGACACCTGGGAGCAAATCCGGTATGCGCTACCATTTTTAAATAGAAGACAGAGTTCTGGCTTTCTTCCCTTTTGCTGACGATAGGGCGCTGATAAAGTGACTTCAGCAGATTGTTCATTCTATTTGGGAAAATGATATCAGGCAACCAATAAATGCCGTCGAATAAAGGAAGGTGTATCCTCGCTGACGTTTGATACTGGTATGGGCAATATCTCCATGTTCTTCATCAATGAACTTCAGTTAAACGTGTATTGAAAACGCATTGTCATAGATTTGCCATCTTTCTGTCCGCAATTTTGCAACTATTTGATACTTCAAAGACTATAATTTATTAAAGCAAGGCAAACTTAATGCATACTGAAATACATATTCTAAAGAGGGTAAAGCCATGAAGATATTGAAAATATGCGGAATATCGCTGCTGGCCGCGGTAGCGTGTCTGACGGTAATTGCTGCCTTTGACGTGACGCCGTCCGCTGCCGCCGGCTCTGACAACTGGACCCTGCCGTACAATCAGTCCTGGGGCAAATGCTCATGCATCTTATCTGGAAACGCGACTGCAAGCAACAGCTCCGGTATTTGCGCAGGTGCATGGGGCAACAGTCGCTGCATCGCACCGGGCAGGTAGGCTTGTCCTGCTCTTTTCCACAGGAACCTGAATGTGAGAATTAGGTAAAGGAGATTGAATTACTCGTGTCGTTAATGAGAGCTGTCCAGGTTAGTTCGCCGGGCGCCGATTTCGAATTAGTTAAAAAGGAAATCCCGGAACCGAAGGAGAACGAAGTACGCATCAAAGTCCAGGCCTGTGGAGTTTGCCATGGAGATGCCGTAGTAAAAGAGGGGCATTTTCCCGGTATCAAATATCCCAGAGTTCCCGGACATGAAGTCGTCGGAACAATTGACAGGCCAGGTCTTAACGTTTCATTTTGGAAGATAGGCCAGCGGGTCGGGGTTGGGTGGTATGGAGGGCCCTGTCTTAAATGTGAGGCTTGTAGAAAGGGAGATCCCGGCAACTGTGCAAATTTTTTAACCACCGGAATTTCTTTTGATGGCGGCTATGCCGAATATATGGTAGCACCACAGCAGGCGATGACAATTATTCCCGATGAGCTTAACTCTTTAGAAGCAGCACCTCTGCTGTGTGCGGGCAGAACTACTTTTACTGCCCTGCGTAACAGTGGGGCCAGGGGTGGTGACCTGGTTGCGATTCAAGGGATTGGAGGTCTCGGACATCTGGGAATACAGTTTGCCAGAAAGCTTGGTTTTAAAACCGTGGCATTGTCGCGTGGCAAGGATAAGGAAGAGCTGGCTTATAAATTAGGTGCGCATGTATATATTGACGCTGAATCTTCGAATCCGGCCGACGAGCTTAAAAAACTTGGCGGGGCACGGGTTATTCTGGCTACAGCTCCCAATAGTAAAGCTATTTCGGGAGTTATAAATGGACTTGGTTTTGATGGCCAATTGATAGTTGTTGCCGCACCGGGCGAACCATTACAGATTTCCCCGGGGCAGTTGCTGGGGGGAAGACTTTCGGTACGTGGATGGACAGGAAGACCAGCCAAAGACAAATCGGAAGAAACTCTGAATTTTTGTGTTATATCCGGAGCCCTGCCTGTGATTGAGGTATTTCCGTTAGAACAAGCTGCATTGGCTTATGAAAAAATGATGACATCCAAAGTGCATTTCAGGGCTGTTCTGAAAGTGAGTGCATGACTAGAAATAGAAAATCCATTAATGTATTTTTTTGATCAGGAGACTATTATGCAAGATATCTTGAAGCTAATCCGGAAAAGGAAATCACTAAGGATCTCCTTCGATACTAAACGCCCGGTTGCAAAGGAGGACTTACGTCGGGTTTTAGAGGCGGGGCGGTGGGCGCCCACCGCTCACAATATGCAGAACTTTGAAATAGTTGTCGTGGACGACAAAAAGCTTCTGGAAGCTATAGGGAAAATAAAAAGTCCGGTATCCGAAACCTTTATACGGGAAAACTATAAGCAGCTATCCTTTTCCGAAGAGGAATTGCGTAGAAAAAAGGTAGGTATTCTTGGTACCTTGTTTCCTCCGGCCTGGAGAAAGCCGGACTTTAAACTGGATAAAGCCGATAAAAAGGCTATTTCGTCCCTGGAAAGGTCTAACCCAACAAGCCCTGTCCTGCTGATTGTGCTCTATGACCCCGGTGAAAGAGCACCAGCTTCGGAGGGTGATTTCCTGGGTATTATAAGTCTTGGTTGCGTCATGGAAAACATGTGGCTCATGGCCAATTCCCTGGGCATCGGTTTTCACATAATGAGCGTGCTTGGAGCGGACCCGGTGGAAAAAGAGGTAAAGAGAACTCTTAATATTCCCAAACAACTAAGGATCGCCTTTGCCTGCCGTTTGGGCTATCCAATCTCTAAGCCGGCCAAATACCTGAGGGTGCGCCGAAATGTAAAGGATTTCACCCACCATAACCGGTTCGGCAACAAAGGCCTAGACTGATAATTACAATGCTCCGTGCCAGGTTTACGGCTCTTTACCGACAGGCATTACATATAGAATGCCGGTATTGCCCGTCAGCCCGATGACATTTTTCACCTGGTCTTCAATGAAGCCGCCCACCGTCACCGTGCCCAGGTCTAAAGCGATAGCCTCGAGACATATATTCTGTGCAACATGTCCACCTTCCAGATAGGCCCATTTCTGGCCGTTGTCACCGGACGTCTTGAGCTTATCGTAATTTGCCGCAATGACGATATCGATTGGAGCCGCCTTGATCGAATTTTGATTTCCGATTGCTTGGCGGTAGTCCCCATCTTTTATCCAAACCAGTTCATGGCCCGCTGGTTGATAAATATAGAGGCCGGGTTTTAGCCCTTCCACGTTACCTGCCACCAGGAACAGCGTTAAAGGATAGCTTGCCATCGCCGAGGGGGCCGTGCGACCGCCTTTGTCATTGGTAATGCCCTGTCCGGCCCACAGAAGCTGAGAGACGTCATTGAGTGTTAAAGGGGCATCGGCGTATGATCTTATTGACCTCCGTTTGGATAAAGCTTCCTCCAGCGACATGTCGCCCTTTAATCGTGGCTCAGGCAACTTTATATTTGCCTGTGAACCGTCTGCCGGGGCAGTCGAATTAACCGGGGCAGTTGGAGCCCGGGCAGGACTGGTCACAGTTCCTGCACAGGAGGAAATGAATAACGAGAAGCCGATCAGTAATAAGGCTAAGCATGCAAAGCGCGTGATAGTCATAGCGCTCTCCTTCAAACAATGTAAACAATGATACGCCTTTAACCCGACACTATTTATAGCCCGGTATGAATTAGAGTTATGGCGCTTTTAATTAAAGATTTATTGGTACCGGCACATCAACGCAAAGATAGCTCCGCCGATGACAATAACTCCGATGACGGCCACCGCTATTATATCCGACTTGCCAAAGTGAACCAGCTGATTGCACGTTGGGAATGCCGAGTTAATGACCGGCTGCATTGATTCATGCGACAATCCATAAAACAACACATTTTCCAACATTTTAGATGCTCCAATTAAATTGTTTCATCTTTGCAACCCTTGTTTGTTTGATTCCTGCTTCAATTATACCTTGTATTTGTCAAGGTTTTGTTAAGAAATGCGAGTCCAATTTTGAATTTAAACCGGCCGCATTGTAAATATGCGTCATCGGAGGATCCGACCGGGCTTCAGCGAAACAAATAGGGTTTTCTTAATACATGATGGTGGAGTATCTTACTTGTGGGATTCTTTCTTCCGGGTACTCAAGCTAGCTCTCACCGTAACCAGATCGTTCACGCAATTTGTTTTGACATCTATATAGCCTAACATATCATTCACAAGCCTCGACGTGTCAATCTGTATCTGAATCTCACGCTGATGCTCGAAACGGAAGCGTCGCGGACTGACTTTTATCCATTTCTGTCTGGGAATTAGCTCGCCTTCGATATGTCCGTTACCCGTGTTAACGAGTTTCACGGATTGCGGCAGTGGGATAATATCGGTTACCACTTTGAATTCGAGAAACCTGCCGTTTATCTGCAGAGTTGGCCCTTTCACGTCTAGCTCAACGAACACCTCGACTACTTCGGCATGATGCGCTTCAGTGTTTTCAATCCTGATCGGGATGAGGCAGTCGTATTTTGAATAGTAGAGTTGACCGCTGGCTTTGATATGAACACGTGCGGGTAGCGGCTCGCTGCCCAACTTTTCTATACCTGTAACTTCGAGCCATTCAGGAAGCTGATCTGTATCTATATTGTAACCGGTATATGGGCCGCCAATATTGTTTATATCAAAATGCGAAGTCTTAATTTCGCCATTGCCCAGATTTTTGAATCTGATATGTTTCGGAAGGACTTTTAAAACAGGTTCTTTTACGTCGGCCGAATGCTGGTGTGGACCAGATTGCCGATACAGAGACCATTCCGCATCGTATTCTTTTCTGCTGAGAGAATTGCCGAGGATATCATGCGCCTCGTTGATTTTTTGCATTTTTTCGGCGCAGGCGCCTTTGTTGACGTCCGGATGGTATTTCTGCGCCAATTTTCTATATGCCGCTTCTACCACCTCCGGCTCCGCCAGGGGGTGCACCTGAAGTATCTCGTAGTAATCTTCGAAAATGTCCATGTCCAATATATGATAACGATTTTTGCTGAATAAAGTTTTTATCCGAACTACTGAGTTGTGAGGATTTGATGCTTGGGTCTGAGTATTTTCGATTTATTTACCACAAGTTATTTCGGGCCGGAGAACGGGACTATTAAGAGTGGAGAGTGCTAGAATAAATCAAATATGACTGCTTTTAATAGTCAACGGCTGAAGCTAAGTCTGATTACTGCAACGCTGATTGCATTAACGTCTCTACCGATTATATTGTCTGAGTCCAGCCCGGCAACAGCAGATATCTCATCAACGACACAGCAATTCTATGGGGTTGTATATAACAATGATGTGCTGGTTCCGTCCGGCTATGACATAACTGCCCTCGTAGGCGCTACCAGGGTGGGTGAAACCACTACGGATTCACAGGGCAGATATGGTTATGATCCTGTTTTCGAGGTAACCGCAAGCCCCGGGCAAACGGTAAATTTCTCTGTAAATGATCATCCAGCGCTCCAGGCGGTTATATTTCAGGGCGGTGCAGCGACTGAGTTGAACCTGATCTGCTATGGTGCGCCTGCGCAACTGCCTCAAACCAGCTGTGGCGGCGCTGCTTGTGCTGCTTGCCGTGCTGCCTCATGCGGCATCTCGCCCAAAAGCCCGGAAGTAGCCACAGTGGGGCGCCCATATTCCTTTGCGTTTTATGCTCAAGGCGGCGTTCTGCCTTATACCTGGTCAATTTCCTCAGGCAGCCTGCCGCCAGGATTAACGCTGGATGACACGTTAGGCGTAGTCAGGGGCGTGCCAAGCAGTCCCCAGGTTTATAGCTTTACAATCCAGGTCAACGACAGCGAATCAAGTTACTTCACACTGACCACTTCAATTCAAGTCAATCCGGCGACCGACTTATCCCAAACTACCCCTTCACAGGCAGTTACTCAAACTGCTTCTGTTAGTTCCAATTTCCTAAGTGCGACCGATACCTTAAATATCAGCGGCAATGTCCTTAATACAGCCACGGAACTTTCAAGCAGCGACAGGCGTGTCAGGTTGAATCTGACAGCCGGTACCGTGCTTAACCTTCAGGGGCAGTCCGTAATAGGGGCTGGTGATGAAACGAATCCTCCTCCTTCAAGTGACGGGTCTATCTGTCTGGAGTCTTACAGTTTTAATCCCAGCGGGGCAACTTTTTCCCCTCCGGCAACGATGACGTTGAAATACGAGGCTCCTCTGCCTGCCGGGCTGAGCGATTCCGCACTTTATATCGCCTATTGGGACGGGTCGGCCTGGACTAAACTGGACTCTTCAGTGGATACAGTCGCCGGGGAAGTCACCGCTTCTGTATCGCATTTCACGATCTTCGCCGTGAGGGGTATACCCGATACAACGGCGCAGCTTGCAGCTTCGACAGCCGGATCGGGTCCTCCGCCGGCATCGAGCCCGGCGCCTGCATCGGTTTCTCCAACGGCGGCAGCCTTACCCCCTACGGCTGCCTTCTCCTTTTCCGACCTGACTGTCACGCCGGAGATTGTCGGCCCTGGTGAAAACGTCACGCTGTCAGTGCGCGTTATTAACAGCGGCTCCTCGGAGGCAACAGGTGATATTGCTCTTGCAATTAATGGCAAGGATGATATCCCAAAAGAAGTAACTCTGGGTCCGGGCAAGTCTCAGCCGGTCAGCTTTACAGTTTCGGAAAGTGCCCCTGGAAATTATAAAGTCAGCATCGGCGGCCTTAACGCCGGATTTGAAGTCCTTAAAGATGCCCCGTCCGGTCAGCAGTCTTCCGGGCTTGCTACGGTGGTCATCGGCATCATTGCCGCAGGGTGTTTGCTGGCCTTGGTCATCGCGCTGATTGGGATTTTCAGACGGCGGCCCAATAATTAGATTTAAGCTAGATATATGTGCTATAACTAAATACGGCTGTTAATCCACAGACGAAATATGTTAATAAAAAATTAATAATTAATGAGTAAAATAATCTAAATTGTTTTTTTAAGGAGAAAAACTTGATCAAAAAAGTACATAATTATATTTTTGTATTCTTGATGTTTGTAACGATAGGTACAGTTATTATGTCGGCAGGTTGTAGTGCGGGTACAAACCAGTCGCCCTCTCAATCGGGTGCATCGGGAACCACCTCCAACCAGCAACCTTCCGGTCAGGCAAATCAGCAGGGCAGGTCTTCTAGAAATCCCAATTTCATAAAAAATGTCCTCGCCAAAGTAGCTGATAAGCTGGGAGTCTCAGTAGATGCTGTTACACAGGCGTACCAGGATGCACGGGGCGCAACGATTCCGCCATCCCCACCCTCGGTGCCATCGCAAAATGGACAATCTGTTACACCGCCGGGACAGGGGTCAACCGGTCATCCGTCAGGTTCAGAAAACAGGACGGCTTTGAGAGAGGCGCTTTTTAACAAGATGTCCGTATCTCTCAATATTCCGGTGGATAAGATTTCGGCAGCCTGGCAAGCAGCCATGACAGAGCTAAGACCCAGCAATGGCAATACGGGATCTTCACAGTAGTATTCTCTTGGCTCAAGAACGCCCAAATTTAGGCGGATTCCAACATCTCTTCGGGCACGCTAACCGTAAAATTGCCGTCGAAGATGATATTATAGAAATTGATATCATCGCAACCTATGATGCCATCCACAAATAATGGTCCATAGCGGGCATGATACGAGTCGATTATTATACCTTCCAGATCGATGTATTGCTCCCATGCCGGATATTTGCGCTTGCCGTTGCAATCTCTGGCTGAAAAAATGCGCACACATTGGCCCACTTTGAATTTCCCAGATAGCTGCGTGCTGAACATCCCCTCAACCTCTCTAAAGACTACGTACAAAATTTAGAATGAGTGTCAAACTTTGTATTGCTACGAACATGAGCAGATAGAGAGTATATGTTTTGACTGCCCGTAAATAGTGATCCATCTTCTTTCTCGATATTATAGGGCCTGCAGGCCCACATTCATTGTATTTTTCAAGGCAATGTTAGCTGGCCTTCCTTTGACTCTTCGTAGTTGGCATATCCGCTGCGTCAACCAATTGATACCATTGATTCATTCCTTCGCCACAATTATGCTTCATCCAAAGCTGTAAAGCTTCAGTAAATACTTGAGCCATTGTCTTACCCTGGACTAATGCTAGTCCCCGTGCCTGTACTCTGAGCTTGGCCAGCTCGGGAAATTCCTTAGACCTATACTCAATTCTTGCCATTTGCCATAATTCTCCTGTTTTAAAGTAATACAACCCTTCTTTTCAACGAAGTTATTCGCTATGCTTTCACTTTACTCAAACGGTTTATACATAATTTAACACTTTTATATGAACTGTTGATGAATCTAACATTAACGCAAGATGAATAATTCTATACATTTGTGACAGGGAGTAGGGCTGTTGCCCTACGGCTGGGTGATGGTACCACAGCGATCATGGAATTCGGGCCGCCCAAAGCCATAGCCATCTGTCCGGGCTTCACTGCGCTTGAATCACCAAGCCCAAGCGGGGTTATTCCGAGTACAGATGTGGAATCGATGCTTATCAGGGCCAGGTCATCAGCTGCGTCAGTGGAGACCACTTTGGCATCAACAGTGTTACCGCTCTTCAGCACTACCTGTACATTCGAGGCTCCATCGACGACATGATTATTGGTGAGGATAAGCCCCTGACTATCTACCAGAAAGCCATATCCTACATCTTCATTGGGAAACGGGAGACCGTAGGGATTGGGACCTTGTCGGGTTACCTCGATCACCACGACCGACGGGCCAACGTTATCATAGATTGAGGCGCCGGCAGCCTCGGCATACGCGGTCGGGGCCGTTGACGTGGTATGAAACGCAAGTGTAAAGCCGAAACCTATCACTGACACTATTGTAGCGACGAACATGACAGTCTCTTTGATTACAGTAATTGTCTTGAAGTTCTTCATTTTATGTGCTCCTCCCTTCTTTCAGTACCTGTAGGATTGTTTTCTTCGCTACCGGTTATAGATACGTAGTACCTATGGTTACCAGCAGGAATAGCAGGGCAATGCCGCACAGGATCATTCCCATCAACAAAGACACCAGGTATCCGTCATTAAATATTGTGATTTTAACCTTTCCATTTATTAAGTTGTTCATTTCTTTATTCTGCATTTATATACCTCATGTTTCTTACTTCGATTCTTTGAACCCAGTTTAACACCCTTATATGAACCGGTAATGAATGGAAAATGAACGCAGTATTAACAGCGGTTTAGAGCTTCAGATGCATATCCTTTCATCTTCTGTTCATCTTGTTTTAATATAATAGAGGTAATGAAAAATATGGATAATGTCCTGCGTAAGGAGACAGAATGCGAATTTTAGTGGTCGAGGATGATAGGCGGCTTGCCGGTGTTATCAAGCGAGGTCTTTTGGAAGAAGGATACTCCATTGACTGTGTTTATGACGGTGAGGAGGCCCAATACATGGCTGAAACTACGCCCTACGACCTTGTTATTCTCGATATTATGCTGCCAAAGAAAGACGGAATTGTAGTTTGTCAGGAGTTACGGGCAAAGCAGGTTAGTATGCCCGTATTAATGCTTACCGCCAAGGACAGCATTGAGGATAGAGTTAAGGGGCTCGATTCCGGTGCTGACGACTATCTGACCAAGCCGTTTGCCTTTAGCGAACTACTGGCTCGGGTTCGGGCGTTGATGCGGCGAGACATGATATTCAAAACACCCAAAATGCAGGTCGGAGACCTGGTGATGGATACATTGACGAGAGAGGTGCGAAAAGGGCAGAGAAAGATAGAGCTTACCGCGAAAGAGTACTCTATACTGGAATACTTCATGCGCCATCCCAATATGGTCGTTACAAGGACAATGCTTGAAGAGGGAGCCTGGAACTACGATTTTGACAGCCTGTCCAATATCGTGGATGTTTACATTCGAAGGCTCCGCAGCAAGATCGATGATGAGGGAAAGGACAGCCTGATTCAAACATTGAGGGGGGCCGGATACCGGCTAGCTGTACTATGAGATTCTTCCAGACAATCAAATTCCGTCTTATCATCTGGCACTTAGCTGTCATTGTTACGCTGCTTTTCGTATTTAGCGGCGTAGCCTATGCCCTGCTAAATAACAATCTGCATCATAATCTCGACTATAACCTGACGAACATGGCGACAGCTACAGGGACCAGACTTAAAGCCGGAGAAAATGATGTTGCCGAGGAAAAGGTAGTTGAAGAGCTAAACGAATTAATATTGATTTACAAGGCCGATGGGACTTTACTCAAGCGATACGGCGCCAATGTCGAATTGCCCAGTATGGACAGCGTCATTAAGCAAGCTTTAGATGGTCAGGGCACGTTTTTTACTGTTGTCACCGGAAGTGGGCAAGAGATAAGATTCTACGCTTCCTCCCTATCCGTTGGCCCTGATAATAGCCCCACAATCATAGTCGTTGGTCGCCCAGTAGCCTGGATAGGTGATGTCATGGCGACCTTCAGAGATATCCTCGCTTGGTCCGCCCTGGTCGTTCTCGTGCTGGCTGGAATTGGCGGGTTCTTATTAGCTAACCGGGCACTCAAGCCGGTAGAACAGATAACCAGAATAGCTCAGGATATAGAATACAGTGATCTAAGCCGCAGGATAAAGGTGGCCAGTGGAGATGAGTTGGGAAGGTTGGCTTCGACCTTGAATAGAATGTTTGAACGTCTTGAAGGGTCATTTGACCGCTATCGGCAATTTGTAGCTGACGTTTCTCATGAGTTGCGCACACCTTTAGCGGTTATTCAAGCTGAGACCACCTTGACACTTAACAAGGCAAGAACTGAATCCGAATACAGGGAGTCGCTTGAGTTGGTCGCCCAGGAGTCAGCTTACATGTCATCTGCAATAGACAGAATATTATCTTTGGCCCGGAGTGATGCCGGTAAAGAGTATTTAAGCCTGGCTGACGTTAATCTTGACGAGCTTCTTGCTGAAGTATCAGCTGACGTAAAACTATTAGCAATTGAAAAGGGACTCCAATTCAATCTGGGACCACGGAACAATCTCACTCTAAGGGCAGACCGTTTAAAGTTGAGGCAATTATTTATAAGCATTTTGGAAAACGCCGTCCATTATACTCCGAGCGGGGGTAGTGTATCGCTATCAGTTACCGAGAAAGATGGCATGGCGGTAGTGGCTATCAGTGATACAGGAGTGGGCATTCCTCCTGAGCACCTGCCACATATATTTGAACGTTTCTATCGTGTAGATCAGATACATTCCCGTGGCGATACAGGAACCGGCCTGGGCCTGGCAATCGCCAAGAGCATCGCCGAAGCCCATGGAGGAAGGATGGAAGCTGAAAGCGAGATTGGCAAGGGTACCACTTTCTATGTAGTCCTTCCGTGCAGATAGCCGGCAAGACCGGAGAATTCCTCTTCTACTTTCGCCCGCTCGAAACACGGCTCCCGAATGATCGGCGGCCGTTGGACCGGTTGGCGATGGGCCTACCTGTTATAGCCGGAGCAGGGACCAAGTAGTTGAAACCTTCCAAAGTCATGCGCTCCAACGGCGCATTAAGTACATTCTCGATTTCACGTATGAGGGAAGCATCTTCGTGTGTAACAAGAGTCAGCGCAATGCCCTTTTGTTCTACCCTGCCAGTACGGCCTATGCGATGGGTATAGGCATCAACGCTCTCCGGCATATCGTAGTTGATTACGTGCGAAATGCTCAGTACATCGATGCCGCGGGCTGCGATGTCGGTTGCTACCAGGATTTTAACCGACCCGGAACGGAAAGCATCCAGCGCGGCCTGGCGCCTGTTCTGTGCCAGGTCACCGTGTATTTGCGCTACGTGGAAACCGGCCCTCTCCAACTGCATGGCCACGCGGTCAGCGCGGCGCTTGGTGCGTGTGAATACCAGCACGGAGTCGGTCTCGTTCCGACGGAGGAATTCGACCAAAAGGGATGTTTTTAAATGCTGTTTGACCGGATATACTGCGTGCGAAACGGTGTCCGCAGGCGCCGACTGCCCGATTTGCACGGTGACCGGATTACGCAAGTGGTCCTTGACCAACCTGCGGATATCGGCCGGCATAGTGGCGGAGAAAAGCAGCGTCTGCCGCCTCTCCATCACGCATTTCAGGATGCTTTTTATATCGGGAAGGAAGCCCATATCGAACATGCGGTCGGCCTCATCGATTACCAGTATATCCAGGTGGGACAGGTCTATCGTCCCCTTCCAGATATGGTCTAGCAAGCGGCCCGGGCAGGCAACAGCTATCTCTACGCCGCTGCGCAGCCTGCGTACCTGCTGGTCCATGCCGACGCCGCCGTAAACGGCTATGCTTTTCAAGCCGGTTTTCTTTCCCAGGGCGTCGATTGCCTCGCAGGTCTGCTCGGCCAGCTCACGCGTGGGAGAAATGATAAGGGCTCCGATCTTGCCCCTGGGTAACTGCATCAGGCGATGAAGTGCGGGAAGCACGAAAACCGCCGTTTTGCCGGTGCCGGTTTGCGCCAGGCCGATGATATCGCGGCCCTGCATGATCGGGGGGATGGCCTGCATCTGGATGGGCGTGGGCGTGGTGTAACCAGCCGCTTCTACGCCAGCCATAATAGCAGGATGGAGATTGAAATTTTGGAAACTCAAATTGGATAACCTCTTAGATATTTAATTTAGCCAGGTTGGGCCATCCAAGAACTCGAGATAAATCTGAAGAGACTATATGAAGCTGGTGAATAACCTTAACTTGAACTATGTACATATTATATATGACATAAGGCCTCACTGTAAAGCTGGGACATATGTTGACAGGCTATTGACGGCAAATTCAATGTGAATTTGATTGATACGTCTTTCTACTGTATAGTTAAGACGGTGGTTAAGTTTCGGTTATTGCTAACTGGATTACATTAACGCATTACCCCGCCTTAATTTATTCATGTTTCAGATGACCCCGACTTCAAGCCATTATTAAAAATATTTGGAGGTCATCACATGGGTTTCACCGACAAGAATCTAACCTGTAGCGACTGCAACAAGGAGTTCACATTCACCGCCAACGATCAGGAATTTTACGCATCCAAAGGCTATACCAATGAGCCCAAGCGCTGCCCTGATTGCAGGGAAGCCAGGAAATCGTCACGCGGCGGCGGCAGTGGCACGCGTCTGGGTCACGTAAGGCAAATGTATCAGGCAGTATGCTCGCAGTGCGGCAAACAGGCTGAGATACCTTTCGAACCACGAGAGGACAGGCCGGTTTACTGCAGCGATTGCTACAGTTCGATTAAACCGAGAAGGTAAAACAACCTCTCAGGATATCAGCAGGTTAAAGCTTGGAAATAACAAAATTTATCAGGCTTTATTGAGATATTCATATTGATAAATAGTAAAGACATTGGCCTTAAGAGCCCATTCATTTCAACACCGGGACTGCCGTCATCGACAGGCCTTGACGTCGCATTGGATGTGTTCGACGAAAAGGAAGCAGATGAATTCGTCCGTACGGCCTCTATCTGGGAAGACCTGGTATCAATTGAGAACGGATTGGAGGACCCGGCCGGGTTACTGGCTGACAGCAAACATGCCCTTCCACCCGTCATAGCGGCTGAGGTAATCGACTTTTATGATGACCCGATACATTTGTACCTGCGGGAGATCGGAAAGGTGGCGTTACTTACTGCCAAGGAGGAACGGTCGCTGGCAGGCAAGGTTGAGGACGGCCGGTACCTGACCAGGTTAGAGAAGTTCTACACCGCTAACCCGGAACAATATGACCGGGAGGTTAGCGTTATCCTGGCCAGCCTGCGCAAGCTGGTTTCCGCCTACCCGGTAGTCCTGGCCCTCTATAAGAACCTGGGAATTCAGTGCGGAAGCAATTTCAAACAAACGCTTCTCAAGCCCGAATTGAGGGCTGCCGTAGACGGCGTAATAGAAATACCCTTTGTCGAAGCAATATGCGCGAATTGCGGAAGGACCTTCCCTGAAGTCTGGCATGACCTGGCCGACATATCCGTATATAGCCGGCTGTTGCCCACGAAGATTTATGAAGTCATCGGGAGCCGCACTTCCTGGAACCAGGTTGAGCAGTACCTCAAAGATCCTGTGAATGAAAACTTGCTGGCGAAGCTGCAATCCCTTAACGGCCAATTCAAACAGTTTTCCAACAGCGTAAAACGCGATGCCGATAAATCGTCCAGGCATCTTATCGAGGCCAACCTTAGGCTGGTGGTCAGCATTGCCAAGAAATACAGCCAGCAGCATATGCCGATCCTGGACCTGATACAGGAAGGGAACATCGGCCTGGTGCGGGCCGTTGATAAATTTGAATACAGACGTGGTTTTAAGTTCAGCACTTATGCGACATGGTGGATACGGCAGGCCGTTACGCGGGCGCTGGCCGATCAATCACGCACTATCAGGATCCCCGTCCACATGGTGGAAAATATCAACAGGCTGCTGAGGACCCGCAGGCAGTTAAGCCAGGAGGGCGGTGGTGAGCCGAATATCGATGAGATTGCCCTGGCGATGGAGCTCTCGGTGGAAAAGGTAACGGAAATCCTCAAATTGACCAGGACCCCTTTGTCGCTGGAGACACCTGTCGGCGAGGAAGAGGATAGCCACCTGGGGGATTTTATCGAAGACAAGACAGGCCTGGCTCCCGCCGAGATCGCAACCATCGGACTTTTGCGTGCCCAGATCAATGAATTGCTGGGCGAATTGACCGACAGGGAGAGGCGCGTAATTTTACTGCGCTTCGGCCTGGAAGACGACAGGGCGAGGACGCTGGAAGAAGTGGGGCAGGAATTCAACGTGACCAGGGAACGCATACGACAGATAGAAGCCAAAGCCCTGCGTAAGTTGCGCCATCCCAGCCGTAGCCGCAAGCTTAAAGATTATTTAGAATAAATTATTCCGCTGGGCCTAATGCAGGTCCATAACGCTGTCAATAGCCGCCGGTAGTTTCCGCTGGATAGTAATAGTCGACCCGACATTGGGCTTCACCTGAATAGTGAAAGTGTCATTGGCATGCAGGTCGGGATTCATGTAAGGGTTGAGGTGCGGATCTGCACCAAGATTCCCGAAATCTATAGTTATCTCAAATTGTTCGCCCGGCTCCAGCAAGTTATTGCCGTTATCCGCGCCAAGGGGAGCGTAATACCAGGTCACATTATTATCGTACCACTCGGCTGTAGTCAGGGTTATTACGCATTTATTATGGCCTTGCGTGGCGCCGCCGTTGGGGGTCATGTCTATGGGGGCGCCTGCAGGACCATTCTTGAGGGTGAACATGACAGAGTTCGCCGTACCCTCCACGGGAAAACCGTTGAACATATATGTAGGGGTCCCCAGGGCTATAACCGAGCCTGAAAGCTCCAGGTTGCTTTTAGCTTCCGCCAGGCCCGCATAAACGGTCTCTTTGCCCCTTTCGGCGGAGAAAAGTCCCGCGCTCAATACTGCATAGCCGAAAACCGCCGCCACCGTAACGAATGCGATTAATATTATGGCTGTATCAAGGCCGTTTGTACCTGCTTCCTCTTTGTTTAACCTGCATATTGCTTTTATTAACCGGTTAAGCACTCGTTTCCTCTCATAGCCCTGGATTCTTGACAATCCAAGCTTCTTCCAATGAAATATTATAGCTGCGGATAGGCTTATTCAATTACCCATATGGCTCAATTTTACGTTTCTTCAGTCTAATAATTTGCCCGGCCCAATTTTATGGCTCTATTCAGACATGATATTATTACTGAGAAATGGCTGGAAACAATCCTATGGAAATGGGGGAAAATGCCAGGCAGCGCTATTCAAGGCAGGTGATGTTCCACGGCATTGGCGAAGAAGGCCAGGCCAAACTGGGACGGGGCAGCGTAGTTATCATCGGGTGCGGGGCGCTCGGCAGCAATGTGGCCAACCTGCTTGTGAGGGCGGGAGTGGGCAAAATCAGGATTATCGACAGGGACTTCCTGGAATACCATAACCTGCAGAGGCAGGTGCTTTTCGACGAAAACGACGTTATAGCTCAATTGCCCAAGGCCATAGCCGCCAAAAGGCGGCTGAATACGATTAATTCGCTGGTTGAGGTCGAAGCCGTAGTTGCCGATGTCAATGTGAGCAACGTTGAAAGTCTTTGCTCCGGAATGGGCGTCATCCTGGACGGCCTGGACAATCTTGAAAGCCGCTATCTGATCAACGATGCCGCCCTTAAATTGGGGATTCCCTATATCTACGGAGGGGCGATTTCATCATTCGGCATGACCATGACTATGATACCCGGCAGGACTCCCTGCTTCCGGTGCGTTTTCCCGGACATACCGCCTGAAAAGATCATGCCCACCTGTGAGACAGACGGCGTACTGGGCACGGCGGCTGCGGCTATCAGCTCTCTGGAAGCTACGGAAGCCATCAAAATCCTGGTCGGCAGCGACCAGTTGAATAAGGACCTGATCAGCCTCGATGTCTGGGAGGCGTCTTTCCAACGATTGCCTATTGCCCGCAAGCAAGGCTGCCCGGCCTGCAACGGAGACTATGACTTTTTAAATAAAAAAAAGACCCTTTTAAAATCGTCTTTGTGCGGCCAGAGCCGGGCCATACAGATAGTGGATACCACAGCCGGGGAGATCGTGTTGAAACAACTTGCCGGGCGGCTGACCGGCGTTAAAAACCTGACTTGCAATGAATACCTGCTGAGCTTCGATGTCGATAATTGCCATATTACGGTATTTCCGGACGGGCGTGCGATTATCCAGAATACACTGGATGAAGAACTGGCCGAGAAACTCTATGCGCGTTATATTAAGGCGCATTAATTTAAGTTTGTAGGTAAAATAACCCTTTGCTATACTACCTGCAGATACAAAGGCTGCATCAATAATCGTCTAAGGAGGGAGGCCCGGGCTTGTTTTTGAATCTTCTGCGTGATTTCGGCCTGACGTTTGTCCCGCTGTTCGTGGCCATGGATTCCATCAGCGTCGTCCCCATCTTGCTCACGCTTACGCAGGATATGAACGCCAGGGATCGGAGCTGCGTAATCCGCAACGGGCTTATAACAGCACTAGTCCTGGGACTGGTCTTCATCATCGTAGGCAAAGGTATTTTTATATTTTTGGGGATAACGGTGAATGATTTCCTGATAGCGGGCGGGCTGATTCTCTTCCTGCTGGGCGCCAAGGAACTGGTGGTCGGCAAGATGTTCGAAGCGCAGGCATCGATGGGAGATAACGTGGTAGGCGTCGTGCCGCTGGGAACTCCGCTGGTTGTCGGCCCGGCCGTTCTTACCACCTTGTTAATACTTAACGACCAGTACAATATCTTTATCGTATTATTCTCTTTTATTGCTAACCTGCTGATATCCTGGCTGTTTTTTGTCCAGGCCAACAGGCTCGTTAAAATACTGGGGCGTGGTGGGGTGCTGGCCGTATCCAAGATATTCGCTCTGCTGCTGGCCGCCATTGCTATCAGCATGATCCACCGCGGGATCGTCAATTTCGCGGCCAAATAGTGAGTATAAATAAGCTTTCGGAGGTTGAATTAATATGTGGCTGTGCACTAACTGCAGGCATCTTGAAATGGCCGAGGCCAAACCTGAGCATTGCCCGGTGTGCGGCGCTCCCGCCGACCAGATGGACCTTTATCAAAGTACCAGGATAAAAGGCACCAAGACGCTTAAGAATTTGCAGGAAGGCTTTGCAGGTGAATCGAAGGCCAATATACGCGACCTGGCCTTCGCTTTAAAGGCCGACCAGGAGGGTTTGCCCGCCATCGCCGGACTATTCAGGGCGGTCGCCCAATCCGAGGCCATACATGCCGCCCGGCATCTCCAGTTGCTGGGAGTCATAGCGGATACACAGGAGAACCTGCAGGCCGCCTTTGAACGGGAAAACTATGCCAAAGACGCCTACCCGAATTTTATCAAGGATGCCAATGAAGAAGGAAATCCGGCGGTAGCCAAGATCTTCGAATTTCACCGCGATGTGGAGAGGGGGCATGCCAAGCTGTACGAAAAGGCGCTTGACCGCATCATGGATCCGCAGGGTGTAGAGTATTACGTTTGTAACGTATGCGGCTATGTGGCCGTGGGCTCGGCGCCGGATGAATGCCCTATCTGCGGCGCCAAGAAAGAAGCCTTCAAGCTCGTAGTCTAGAGGTCACCTAGCGGCGCAGTTTCGAGTACATATTTTCCAGGTCTTCCAGCCACAAGGCCGGCTCGGCGTCGGACGGCATCCTCCAGTCGCCCCTGGGTGATAAGCTGACCGAACCCACCTTTGGCCCTTCGGGCAGGCAGGTCCTTTTGAACTGGTTGTGGAAAAACCGTTTGATGAAATTCATCAGCCAGTGGTGTATATCCTCCAGCGTATAGTGGCCTTCGAACAGCTTCTGCTTGCGTGCTTCATTGGCCAGGAAAAGTATCTTGCCGGGACGGGTTCCCAGCCTGACCAGCGGATAGAGGAAGAAATCGGCCAGTTCAACCGGGCCAATAATATCTTCGCTCATCTGGGTGATCTCACCCTTGCTGGGCTTTTTCAGCTCGGGCGAGATAGGGGTATCCAGCACATCGTAAAGCACATTCTGAGCGGGGGTGCCTGATAGTTCCTCATCCGCCACCCAGCGTATCAGGTAGCGCACCAGCGTCTTGGGAACCGACACGTTTATATGGTAATGCGACATATGGTCGCCGGAGAAAGTGCTCCAGCCCAGCGCCACTTCGGTCAAATCACCGGTGCCCAGCAGGATGCCGTGCAGTTCGTTAGCCTTGTTGAAAAGGAATTCGGTGCGGTAGCGGGCCTGGTTATTTTCGAAAACTACATCTTCGTTGCCGCTGTGTTCCAAATCCGAAAGGTGAGCTTTGCAGGTGGTGGTAATATCCACGCGCTTGATGTTTACTCCCAAAGCCTTGCACAGGCTGGTGGCATTATTGCGGGTGCGTTCGGTGGTGCCGAAGCCCGGCAAAGTGAAGGCATAAATATTTTTGCGGGGCATCTTCAAGAAGTCGGCGGTTTTGGTAGCGGCCAGCAGGGCCAGTGTAGAATCGAGGCCGCCCGATACACCCAGTATAATGCGGTCGTTTTTGGCGCCCGCGAGCTTCTTCGCCAGCGCCGCTACCTGCATGGAAAAGATATCGTGGCACCTCTCTGCGCGCCTGGCAGGGTCCCGGGGCACGAAAGGCTGCGGATCGATATCCCTCAGGAGTCCGGTTGCGGGGGTATCGTCCACGTAGGTCTCGATAACGCGGAAGGGTTTTATGTGGGCGGGAGACTGCCGGAAGCTGTTGAGTGTAATGCGGTCATGCACCAGCCTGTCGAGGTCGACATCCGCTGTAATAGCGACCGGGTCCGGTATAAGCCTCTGCGATTCTTTGAGTATATTGCCGTTTTCGGCTATCAGACAGTGGCCGCCGAAGACCACATCATTGGACGATTCGCCCGTGCCGGCAGAGACATAGCAAGTGGCGGCAACGCAACGGCCCGATTCAGAGGAGACCATAGTGCGGCGCCAGTCCGCCTTGGCCAGTATCTCGTTACTGGCGGAGATGTTGACCAGTAGCGTGGCGCCGGCCAGGGCCTGGTATTCGTGTGGGGCAAGGGGGACCCACATATCTTCGCATATTTCCACGCCAATGATAGCCGCAGGTATCCCGCTAAGCGAAAACAGTATATTGGTGCCGAAGGGGACCGCCCTGCCGTTAATATGCACGGTATCGGAGAGGGCATCCTCGGAGGAAACGAACCACCTGTTTTCATAAAATTCTTTGTATGAGGGCAGATAGGTCTTGGGTATAATCCCCAATATCTGGCCGCCGCAGATCACCGCAGCGCAATTGAAGACCTTCTGGTCGATACACATCGGCAGCCCGGCTATCACCATCATATTCGAACCGGCTGTAGATTCGACCAGCGAGTTCAACCCCTCGGACGCCTTTGCAAGGAGCGATTCCTGCTGGACCAGGTCACCCAGGGTATACCCGGTTATACACATCTCGGGCAGGGATAGCACCTGCACACCCGCAGCCCCGGCTTTTTCAACCACATCCAGGATGGCCTTTATATTGAAGTCGACATCGGCAACTTTGAGTGCGGGAACAGCCGCGCCGATGCGGAGAAACCCGAGGTCTTTGCTTAGATTTACCGTTTGTACCAATTCAATCCCCCTATAAATCGGTTTCAACCCAGTTTTTTCAGATGCGGCCCTGCATTTCACCTTCGTTTGCTGACGTCCCTTCGCAAACAATGCAGGCCGGGCTAGCTTTGGTTATAATAAATCGTCATTGAAATAAAATCAAAGTACTACATGTAATATTTTATAGGTTTTACGGAGAAATTCATATGATCAAGCTGGTTTTGCTGCGGCATGGTGAGAGCCTGTGGAACAGCGAGAACAGGTTCACCGGCTGGACCGATGTGGACCTTTCGGACAAGGGTATGAAGGAGGCTCAAAAGGCCGGCAGGGTATTAAGGGAAAAGGGATATACATTCGACCTTGCATTCACGTCGGTGCTGAAGCGGGCTGTCAGGACGCTCTGGATTGCTCTGGATGAGCTGGACCTGATGTGGATACCAGTGAAAAATTCGTGGCGGCTCAACGAGAGGCACTACGGAGCGCTGCAGGGCTTGAATAAATCGGAGACTGCTGCAAAGTACGGCGAGGACCAGGTATTGATCTGGAGGCGAAGCTACGATATCCCGCCTCCGGCCCTGAATAAAAAGGATGAGCGTTACCCCGGCCGTGACCCCAGGTATGCGGACTTGAAAGCGGATCAGCTACCCCTTGTGGAGAGTTTGAAGGATACCTACAGGCGTTGCCTTCCTTACTGGCATACGTCAATAGCGCCCGCCATAAAATCCGGCAAGCGGGTCATAATTTCCGCCCACGGCAATAGCCTGCGGGCGCTGGTGAAATATCTGGATAACGTATCCAACAAGGATATCGTCGGTCTCAATATTCCCACCGGTATCCCGCTGGTGTACGAACTTGACGCCAATCTGAAAAAATTGAGAAGCTATTACCTGGCCAGCCCCGAGGAATTGAAGAAGGCCACCAGCGCGGTGGCCAACCAGGGCAAAGCTAAATAAATGGTTTCGGTTTGCCTTCACATACGTCAGAGTATTAACGTTGGGCCTGATAAGTCTGGTATTATATTCGGCGTCAAACAGGATATAACGGTCTATACGCATGCGGATTTGCATTTTAAGCTATCGCAGCTACCCCTACTCAGGCGGCCAGGGCATTTACATGCGCTATTTGAGCAATGCCCTGCGGGACCTGGGGCATCAAGTGGACCTCATGTCGGGGCCTCCTTATCCTATCGTGGATGAAGGCGTAGGACTGATAAAGCTGCCCAGCCTCGACCTGTATGCGATGACTTCCATGCAAAGGCTATTCATCGACCCGCGCAAGCTGAATACTTATGCCAACTTTGTGGAGTGGGGCGGCACTGTGACCGGCTATTTCTCCGAGCCCCTGACTTTCGGCATGCGCGCCTATCAGTATCTTTGCGGCGAAGGTAAAAAGCTCTACGACGTGATACACGATAACCAGACGCTGTCCTACGGAATAGTCGATATACAAAAAGCGGGCTATCCCGTGGTGGAAACCATTCATCACCCGGTCACCAAAGACCGCGACCTGGCCATAAGCTCGGCGAAATCACTTAAAGAAAAGCTGGGCTACCGGCGCTGGTTCTCGTTTACCGGAATGCAGATGAAGGTAGCTCAGCAACTGCCTTATATCATCACCGTCTCGGAGATGGCCAAACAGCATATTCACGAAGTCTTCAAGGTGCCGGAGGGCAATCTAAGGGTCATCTACAACGGCATCGACACTGAGCTGTTCAGCCCGTCGGACAGTGTAAAAAGAGTGGACAACATGATATTGATGGTGATGAGCCGTGACACAGCGGTCAAAGGCTTGCGGTTCCTGCTTGAAGCTCTGTCCGAGCTGAGAAAAAAATACGATTTAAACCTTGTCGTAGTGGGCAGGACCATGGGAGACGGCCTGACGGAGAATCTTATGGAGAGGTTGGGTATAACGGCCCATGTTACTTTCCGTGATCGGATTGACACAGATGAGTTGGTCAACCTTTACAGGTCGGCAACCCTGGTCGCCGTGCCCTCCACTTATGAGGGATTCGGTATACCGGCAGCCGAAGCGATGTCCTGCGGCACACCACTGGTATCAACCACGGCCGGGGCCTTGCCGGAGGTGGTGGGGGATGCAGGGATACTCGTACCCCCCGCCGATTCGGCGGCGCTGGCTGCCGCCATAGGAATCCTGCTCGCAGACCCAATCAAAAGGCGGGAATACAGCCTGCTGGGACGTCAGCGCATCCTTCAAAATTTCAACTGGAAAAACGCCGCCCAACGTACAGCAGATATATACCTCGAAGCTATCAAAAGCCGGCAATAACGGCCCGTAAGATGCCATCCAATTTACCCCAGCATTGATTAACCAGTTAATTACATGTAAAATGTGCGGGTGCTTTCGAGCATGATAATAGATAAAACGAGGTTGGCGGATACCCGATGCGTGTATGTTTACTCAGTTACCGGGCATATAAATACTCCGGCGGACAGGGAGTATATGTAAAATATCTCAGCCAGTCTCTGCGGGACCTGGGGCATGAGGTGGATGTGGTTGCCGGGCCGCCATATCCCGACCTTGCAGACGGAATTAAGCTGATCAAAATTCCCAGCCTTGACCTTTACAGATACCCTGAGATCAGACGTTATTTTATCAATCCCCTGCTGTTGAATACCTGGCCCAATTTCGTAGAGTGGATCGGGGAATGTGGAGGCTTCTTTACCGAGCCGACGACTTTCGGCATGCGAGTTCACGATATGTTCCGCCAGAACGGCCATTCCAGGAAATATGATATCGTACATGACAACCAGTGCATTACGGAGGGGATATTAAAGATCAGGCAGATGGGAATGCCGATGGTTACTACCATTCACCATCCCATAACCATTGACCGGGAGCTGGCGCTTAAGGCTTCGAGCTCCTTCATCCGTACCCTGGGCATACGCCGCTGGTATGCCGTCTGCGACACTCAGATCAAGGTGGCAGCGCAATTGTCACACTTCATCACGGATTCGCAGAACTCGCTGAATGAGATAATGCAGAGCTTCGGGCTGACTTCGGACAAATTTAAGATAATCTACTGCGGCGTGGACCATGAGATATTCAGGCAAGCGCCGGGTTCGGTTAGATCGGATAATAAAATACTGGTGATCAACAGCGGCGACACACCGCTCAAAGGGCTGAAGTATTTAATGGAGGCGGTTGCCGAGCTGCGCAAAAGTAGAAACATAGGTTTGACCATAGTCGGTCAGCCCATGAAGAACGGCTATAGCCAGGGGCTGATCAGGTCGTTGGGGTTGGAAGACTGTGCCACGTATACGGGCAAAATCGATACTCCAGAACTGGTAGAGCATTATTCCACCGCCACCATGCTGGTTGTACCTTCGATATATGAGGGTTTTGGATTGCCGGCCGCCGAAGCCATGTCCTGCGGCACACCCGTGATATCGACCACTGCCGGGGCCTTGCCAGAGGTTGTAGGAGAAGCCGGCATCCTCATACCGCCGGGAGATACTGGGGCGATAGTCGGCGCCATCACTTCGCTATTGGATGACGAGAATAAGCGCAGGCAGTTAGGCAAAATGGGCGCTGAAAGGGTAAGGAGATTATTTAACTGGGAGAGTACCGCCAGGCAGACGGCGGACTATTACAGGGAGGCGGTAGAGCTACAGGCTGCTCACGCCGGGGTTAAATCGCTATGAGCATAAGCAGCAGCACCCTTGATGCATTCGAGGCGAAAAATCAATTATCGCGGCAGTTCTTGAGCCCCACACTGGAGGGCATAGTCAGCGTACAGGAGCAGGGAGGCGCCGTCCCGGAACTGGAAGGCGGCATTGTTGAACCCTGGACCCATGTGGAATGTGCTATGGCTATCGATGCAGGCAATTTCCGCGACGAAGCGGAAAAGGCCTACGAGTGGCTGGCCAATGTTCAGCTTGCAGATGGGAGCTGGTATGCCAATTACAGGAACGGCCGGCCCAAAGATATGTACAAGGTATCTCATGCCATCTCTTATATTGCGGTAGGCATCTGGCACCACTATCTTATAAATAACGATGTACGTTTTGTCGACAGAATGTGGCCCTGCATACGCAGCGCCATAGACTATATTCTTGGGATGCGCGGTCCCAATGGGGAAATATACTGGGCCAGGGATGTGGGCGGCGCCTTGTATCCATCAGCGCAGATTGCCAGTTGCAGCTCCTCATATTTGAGCATCAGGTGTGCTTTAAAGATGGCGGAGCTTATGGGCGAAGACCGCCGTGACTGGCGGGAGGCCAATGAAGTCTTGCGTTCCGCAATCTTGAAGATGCCCCTGCCCTATGTTGCGAAGTACGAAGGCGACAGCCTCTCGGCTTTTGCCATGGACTGGTACTACCCTGCCCTGTGCAGTGTTATTAACGGCCGTGAAGCGATCAGCCGCATCTACGATAGCTGGGACAAGTTTATAGTGCATGGCAAGGGATCGGTATGCAACCTGGAAAAGCAGTGGGTCACAGCCGCCGAAACCAGCGAATTGGCCATTTCACTGGCAGTTCATGGAGAATACCGGCAGGCTGCAACGGTCTACAACTGGATCCACCACCTGCGCGATGAAGACGGCGCTTACTGGTACGGCATGGCTTATCCGGAAAATGAGATATGGCCGCTGGAGAAGCCGACCTGGACGGCAGCCGCAGTCGTTCTGGCGGCGGATATGCTCAACCGGGAATCAGCAACTAACCTTCTTTTCGATCACCACGGGGTCGCTCTTCTTTAGTATCCCCAGTGAATTTACCATGGGGAGCTCCGCATAGCTGCCGCTCTTGACGGCCTTTTTATACACTTCGTAGGGTGCCTGCCCGCCTTTTGATGGGTCGAGGTAAATATCGTGAAAAATCAGGTAACCGCCGGGGACCAGATGGGGGTTCCAGCAGTTGTAGTCGGATAAGGCCGTCTCATAGCTGTGGCCGCCGTCGATGAAGATGAGGCTAAGGGGTGTAGACCAGTTCCGGGCAGCCACCCTCGACCAGGTAACCATAGGCACCACCGTATCTTCCAGTCCCGCTTCTTTTATGGTAGCCCTCAAGATGGGGAAACTGTCTATCTCCTCTTTCTTCTCATCGTAGATCGCAGGATCAAAATATAGCTGTCCCGGCTGCTGCTCCTCCGAGCCGCGGTGGTGGTCTATAGTGAAAAGCGTTACGCCCTTGATTTTACAGGCGGCCCCTAAATAGACCGTGGACTTGCCGCAGAAACTGCCAATCTCCAGGCAGGGACTTGAAGCGGCAACCTCCCGGGCCAGCTTAAAGAGGCACTGGCCCTCATCCTCGGCCAGGTAGCCTTTCACCTGTGAGGCAAATTCAAAAGCTGAATTCTCTTTAGCCATAAATATGTAACCTTCCGGCTACCCGGTATAAATACGGTTTAATACCTGCGCATATAATTGTAGATGAATAAGGCGACAATCAAAACCACCAGGACTGCCGCGGCAATAATTACCACTATCCAGAGGTAGGATGGGGGAAGGGACGGCCATGATATCAGGGGCCGGCTGCCGGCTATGACGAAAGTTCCTGTTGGGCTGGGGTCGCTTTCGAAGGGGGCCACAGCTTTCACCCGCCAGAAATAAATTCTGCCCGGCTCAAGCTTGCCTTCATATTTGTATGCAGTCGTGGTCGTAACAGTTTGAACCAATATGTTTTTAAGGTCCTGATCATTAGCCAGGGTGAACTCATATTTTTTAGCATTTTTAACCGGCGTCCAGCTAAAGCCGATTGTCGGCTGGCAGTCCTGGCACATACCGTCGATGGGTGTTAAAAGCTGGGGGCCGTTTCCGATGCCCCTGACAGCGAAACCAGGTTTGACCGAGAAGAACATTACAGGCGACCACAGACTGTGAATGGCAGCGCCGGTTATGGTCCTGCTGCCCCTTACTTCCCAATAGTAGGACTTGCCCGCTTCCAATACGCCCGGGGGTATCCAGACGCCCGGAGAGAGCTGCTGTGATTGGTCGAGCGTCACTACCCAGGCGCCTGTCTTATTATCAACCGGGAACATGTTGATATTCTGTGTTAGCAATAATGTAAAATTAACATCCTTGGCCATCAGGATGTCATAGCCGAAGATGTCCTGAAGAGGACGCCATTTTATATCTATCTGCTGAGATCTTCCGGTAACGGGATCTGCCCCTATGAAGCTGCCGGATGCCGGCGCAATCGGCCAGGGGCTTACTCTGGCCACAGAATCTATATACTGCCAGAGGCAGCCGATCTTATTATCGAAGTCGTAAACTTTTGCAGTTTTATCGAGATTATCGATGGCCCACAAGGTATTATTGGTACTGGATGAGATTTTAAGCGATGTGGGTTCATGAGTGAAAAGTACGGGGAAATTAGTAGTATCGGTAGATACCGGAAGGCCGTCTTTCAGCTCATCCCACTCCGGCGCCGGGGGGACATCGATCCTGGGATCGAGTGTGCGGTCCACGCCCCCGCTGTTCAGCAGTGTGGTAGTATCAAAGTTCCAGGCGCCATAGAGGACATCGCCGGCCATGGCGATCCCAAAAAAAGCGCGGTTGACCGGCTCCAGCTCATCCCAGTCCGTGCTCTTCCCGATGGTCCACCTGTAAATAACTCCATCACTGCTCGGAGGTATATCAACATTTACGGCTGCATAAATGATATTGTTCTGGTCGTATTTACTATCCGCAATTACATGCACGTTGCCGCTCTGCGGCAGCATTCTAAGTATGTTGAATTTAGGCGAAGGTTGAGAAAAATCGGTCCAGGCTACGTAAGCCTCGGAGTTTCCCGCTGTGCTGATGCCTGAGCCTACGAAGACTAGATCTGCGCTGGTAGGGTTGACCAGCGGGGTACATATGGTATGTGCGGGTATCAGCAAATCCGTATTGACGAATTCCCCCGGCACCCAGTTGGTGTCTCCCATAGTTAGCTGCCTTATCCTGTAATCCTCAAGGACGTAGATAGTCGACTCGTCCCTGAAGGTTATATCACGTAGGGACGATATTCCGGCCAATATCAATTCCCATTTTTGCCCTTCATCTGCCGTATACATTATTGTGGGTGTAGTCAAGTAGCCGAAGATCAGTGCCGTAGACGTCGGTTCCTTCATGTTCACACGCAAGATCGTTCCGACGTTGCTTGTCGTGTGGATCAGGATGCGTTCCCATTGATCCCCGAGCGTATCGCTGGTGGAACGCCATACGCTGTCGAAGCTATTTGGCGCTCCGTTTATGGAAGAAAGGTACAGCACGCTGGACTGGGTAGCCGCCGGAGGCGGTTCAAGAGCTGCCGAATCCGATAGCTGACTGATCTCAGTGTCTATCAAGCCGATCTGGTTCCAGCCAAGCCCATTGTTGTAGCTGTATGAAAAAGCGGACTCATCCAGAGGGACAGAATTCAATTTAGATTTAGGCCATTGTCCGGGATTCCATCCTGTTCCTCCGGTATAATCATCTTCGGAGCTGGTGCCACAGTAGGCTACACCGTTATAACCCCAGACCAGTATAGCGTTGGCATAGTAAATTTTAGGAGTACTCGGACTGTTAGTATTCCCGCCCCCGGTGGGTGATTTGAAGCTGTTATAGTCCTGCGAGCTGGTCCAGGTGGCAACACCCGGGCTGGAGGATTGCGCATTGGAGCTTTGATAGACCGGAACCATCGCAGTGGCAGGGTTGGCCGTTGCCTCACCTGCCAGTAGGATGCCGGTGACCTGGCTGCCATTGTAGGCAATCGAATATATTCGGCGTCCTGGAGAGAGAGCAGGTAGGGGTGTAATTGTGAAGGGTGAACCGAGAAAAAGGGGATTTATATAAAAGACTCCCGTTTGAGTAGGCCTGCCCATGAGATCGGTGAAAGTCGAGTCAGCTTGGATGCTGGTAAAGCAGCCCTGCGATGCCGGGTTCTGCCCGTTAAAATCGGATGGCAACGCAAGATCGGTGCCGATCACCTTTCCCACGGGGACGGTGGCGAAGATGGTTCCTGTGCTCCATGTCGTCGTATTAATGTCGGTGACCCTCTGGCCTAAGTAGAGTCCAGCAGCATTGGGGATGGATACCTTATCACAGGAGATGACGGCCAGCGTCGAGTCGGTAAGGTAGTTAGGAGAGAATTTAAGGGACGTTACAGCACCCGGTAAAGTACCCTGCGTAAGCCATCCGCCAAGAGTGCCGTATTTGAGGTTTAATACCTGCCCGGAGTTGGTTTCGGTACGTGTGCCGATAGCTATATCGCGAAATCCGTTACCGTATTGATTGGACAGACTTACGCAGCTTATCCATTCGTCTTTGCCGATGCTGTTTGTGCCCGGTCCAGGATTTACCGTACTCCAGGATAGGCCAGCACTTTGCCAGTTGTTTCCGCCATCGATGGATACATAGACCTGCTGGGGCCCCTGATGAGGTGGTGCGGGCACAGGAGGCGTATTAGTGACTGCTACAACGAAGCGCGCATCGTCCGGGGCTAAGGCAACCGACCAGACCGGCAAAATGGCCCCGGCAGCGGCAAGGCTGGGGCTTATATCGGTGAAGCTGTAACCCCCGTTGATGGAGCGGAAAAGCGTTTGATTTTCCGTGTCGGCGCAATAAATTACCCCCTGGCCCAAGGCCATGGAGTTGATCTCGCTGCCCCTTCGGATTACATTATCTGGACCTTCGGCCGGCGTTGTCACAACGGACCAGGTCAGCGTCCTGGTGGTTGAGCCGGCTGCATTAGCGGCAGGACAGAAGGAACATATATCTAAAATGCTTAGTACCAGCAGCAGTAGGATTACAAATATACGGTAGCTACGTTCACTATGCATAGGACTTTAGTCCCTGGTACTAGAGCGGCATGGATTTTGGCAGGAATTCATTTATATTAGAGTTAGTCGAAATCTACCATAAACAATGACATATTTGCAAAATGCGGAATCGCATGCTAGATTAAGCTAAATGAATCTGGAATGCAGTAAAAACAAAGTGCGAGCCATAGCTATTTTTAACAGGCTCGGACATTGGGACCGCGTATTTGTTTTTTAAGCAAGGTCCATACACTTTTGTATGCGGGGAATGAAATGATCGAGATTTTAGAAGCTTCTCAAACGGCAACGCATGATCCCAAGGTGCTGCACCTCATCAACGAAATGATCGACGGCCGTATTGAAGAGATACGGCCGGTTATCGACTTCACCAGGCAGTCCGGCGCCGTATATCCCCAGGTTGAAACCATGCTGGGCAAGACATCAGAAGAGGTTGTAAAAATATTGGACAGCCTGGTTGAAGAGCGCATACTGGAGGCCCGCTTCTATGACCGCCTGATCTTTTGTCCCGTATGTAGTTCCATGAATTTGAGGCCCAGTTTGAGGTGCCCCAAATGCGGGTCGGGCAATGTCGCCAAAGGAAGGATACTTGAGCACTTCTCCTGTGGGAAGAACGGGCTTGAGCAGGAGTTTATCGCCGGGGGGAAATACGTCTGCCCGCATTGTAAAAAGCCGCTTAAATTCTTGGGGACTGATTATCGCAGCCTGGGCGTGAACTATAAATGCCAGAGCTGCGGCGGACTTTCCACCGAGATCACAATGAAGTGGCAGTGCCTTAAATGCTCCATCTTCTTCTCGGATGAAGAAGCGAAAGTACAGACCATAAACTCGTATATTTTGAATGAGCTGAGCAGGAACTGGCTGACTTTTGATATGGGCTTTAAGTCTAAATTTATCAGCTACCTGGAACAGCAGGGCTATAACGTGTTTGAGAAAGCCAGGGTGAACAGCGGGTCCGGGTCGGGCGTAACGCATGTCATGGATATGCTGGCTTCGCGTGACGATGGGTTCCTCACATTTGTCCTGGGCATAGGTATAGCCATCGGGCACGACTCGGAGAATATTGGCCTGGAGGATGTCTTCAGATTCGATAACAAGGCCTATGACCTGGGTATACACGATAAGATTCTGCTGGCTATGCCGGGACTAAACAGCGAAGCCAGGCAATTTGCCCAGAGGCAGCGCATCAAATCGTTCAACGCCGATGAGCTGGAGACGTTCTTAAAAGGAGCTGCGGACAACCTGCCGGCCAAGGTCAATAAAAAGCCTTTCAGCTTTGAGAGCCGCAAACAGCTATTGAAATATCTGCACGGACAGGGTTACAGGACGGAGGAAAAAGCCAGGATACGCGGCCGATCGGGCGCCGAATACACTATGGATATTATCGCTTATTATGACGACGGCCTGTTCACGCATACCATATCTATTGGAATATTGGTGGATCCCAAGGGGGTCAGTCTGGAGGCGGTCTCCGCCTACGATACCAAAGCCTACGATATCGGCATCCACGACAAAATACTGCTGGCGTCGCCCGGCCTGGCCAAAGAGGCGCAGCAGTTCGCCGAACAGCAGAAGATAAAAATTATAAATGTTGAGGACGCGGCCACTTTAGCATGATAGTTATAATCACCAGGCGAGGCGATAATGGCATCTGATTCCAACGAAACAAAGGGCAGGTCCAATACTAGGAATGGTCCGGCCAAGCCTGGTATTGCCAGGTTGAATGTCCAGTCGGACGCGCCCATGCCGGAGGCGCTGCAACTAGTGCCTGAGGATATCGCCAGGAAATATAATGTGCTGCCACAATCCCTGGACGGCAACACGTGCCGCGTATACATGGCCAATCCCAGCGACATACTCACCATAGAGAACCTCTCAATTTATACTAAAAAAAGGATTGAGCCGATACCTGCTACAGAGGCTGATATTAAAGAGGCTATTGATTACAATTACAAGACGATGAAAGAGGGGAGCAAGGGTGGTGAACGGACTTCTCCAACCCAGTCTCCAGTCGATGTTACAATGGCGGATGAGGCCTCCGATACACCTATAGCCCGCCAGCTCGACAGGCTGCTGGAGGAAGGTGTCAAGGCACGTGCCTCCGACATCCATATTGAGCCGGATGAAATAAGGCTACGCGTTCGCTACAGGATAGATGGTATTTTACATGAGGTCGCCTCGTTGCCTCTGAGCGTACATACCGCATTAATATCACGCATCAAAATCCTTTCCGATATGAATATTGCCGACCACCGCCGGCCGCAGGACGGGCAATTCTCCTTCGAATCCGGGGATAAGAGGATAGATGTACGCGTGGCCACAGTCAATACTGTTAACGGTGAAATGGGCGTACTGAGGCTTCTGGATAAATCTATGGCGGCGCTGGCTCTTCCGCAGATCGGCTTTCTCAGGGAAAGCCAGGAGCAATATGAAAAGATGCTGATGATGCCCTATGGCATGGTCTTGATCAGCGGCCCGACAGGCGCCGGCAAAACAACCACCCTTTATGCGGCGGTCAACTCCCTGGATAGTGTGGGCAAGAACATTATAACCATCGAAGATCCGGTCGAGTACCGCTTTGAAAATATTAATCAGATACAGGTAAATATCAAGGCAGGCCTGACCTTTGCCAGCGGGCTGCGGTCTATCGTCAGGCTCGATCCCGATGTGATCCTGGTGGGTGAGATACGCGATGGTGAGACTGCGCAGATTGCCGTTCAGTCGGCGCTTACGGGACATTTGGTCCTTTCGTCCGTTCATGCAAATGAGACAGTGGGAGTGATATTCCGGCTGATCGACCTGGGCGTTGAGCCGTTCCTGATAAGCTCCGCTTTGGTAGGCATAGTAGCCCAGAGGATGGTCAGGCGCGTTTGCCCTCATTGTGCCCGCAAGGTTACGATACCGCTGGTTGAGCAAATAGCCTACGAGAAAGAGATGGGGGAGAGCAGGACGGAGTTTATGTACGGCGCAGGCTGCAAAGAATGTGTATATTCCGGCTACCTGGGGCGCACCGCAATATTTGAGATATTGACCATGACCGATGAGCTGCGACGTATGATAGTGGCGGGGGCAGGAAATCAGGATATCCATGCCACGGCGCTCAGCCAGGGCCTGGTGACCATTGCTAAAGACGGCATGATGAAGGCCAAAGCCGGGATCACTACCCCCTATGAAGTCCTCAGGAATGCCTTTTCCATCTCTTAACACTCAGCATCGGGAACTATCTTATATATATGTAGGATATGGACTATGGAATACGAATATGTCGGATACACGGTTGACCGCCGTGTCGTAAAAGGCAGGATAACTGCCGATAGCGATAAGAGCGCCGGGGATGCCCTTTTGCGCGATGGCTACCAGATACTCAATTTAAAGCCCATCACCCCTTTCCTGACGGGCGTCCCTTCTTTTATGAAGCCCAAAATCAAGCCGGAAGATGTGGTGATGTTTTCCAGACAACTGGCCCTGCTTCTTGAGTCAGGGGTGGGTATCGTACAAAGCCTCGAACTACTGCGCGTTCAGTCGGTCAATAAAAATTTTGCGGCCATGCTGAGCAGAGTGGTAACCGACCTGCGTGCGGGCTTGCCGTTATCCGTCGCCCTGGAGAAACACCCCGGGGCTTTTTCCAAGATGTTTTGTAAGATCATTGCAGTCGGCGAGCAGACAGGTCAACTGGAGAGCGTATTGAGGAACCTTGCGGGCTATTCCGAGCAGGCTACGGCGGCTGTCAGGAAAGTCAAGCAGGCGACCACTTATCCTGCTGTGGTGCTGGTCCTGGCCATTCTGGTGGCTATACTTATGGTCACGTTTATTTTGCCGCCAATCCTGGCCGTATTTAAAAACCTGGGCGGCAACCTGCCGCTGATCACGCAGATACTGATATGGGGGATTACATTCGCCACCAGCTACGGCATATATATAATTATGGCTATCGCCGTGGCGGGTGTAGTTGGATATTTATACACCCGCACGCCGGAGGGCGCCTATCAGAAGGACGCCCTTTTATTGAGATTGCCGGTATTGGGCAGGCTCATCCTGCTCAACACCCTTTCACGTATCTGCCGCAGCATAACCCTGTTATTCAGGTCCGGCCTGCCCCTGCCCGATATATTAACGTTGACAGCCGATTCGGCAGGCAACAGGGTTATCGCCAAGGCACTCAGGGATGTGGAGCAGGATATTATCAAGGGCGAGGCGCTGGCCGGGGCTATGAGGAGCCGGCCCGTTTTCCTTCCGCTCATGGTGGAGATGACCAGGGTGGGGGAGGAGACGGGTAACCTCGACAGCACTTTGACGGTGGTTTCTGACAGCTTCGAAATTGAGGCGGCGGACAAGCTGCAGACGCTGCTGGGCCTGATTGAGCCCGCCATGACCGTGGCCATCGGCCTGGTTGTGGGTTTCCTGGCGTTATCTATTTTCGTGCCCATCTACTCCGCCACCAGCATGGTGGGAGGGGGAGGGTAAAGGCATGTGGCCATCAGGTGCTGGCGGGGAGCGGGGCGTCAGCCTGGTGGAAGCCCTGGTTGCCGTCGCTATTCTGGGCTTCGTGGGCGTAACCCTGGTTGCGGGCATATATACAACCATCCAGGGCAATACGATAGCTCGCGTCAATATGACGGCGGAGGGCCTGGCGCGTTACGAGTTGGAGTACGTCAGGTCTGTCGGCGACAACTGGACCAATATCCTCAAAGCTGGGACACCCGCTGGGACACCCCCCTGGTCATATACAATACCGGGCGGGCCCTACCCGGCCTGGGATTCTTCCCATAATAGCCTTCCCCCGGGTTATACCGGCTATACAGTCATCGTGCAGGGAGCTGCGATTAGCCAGTCGCCATATAACAGCGACTCCAAAATCCAGCAGGTGACAGTTACCGTTAATTATAATAACAAGCAAGAGGCGGGGATAACCGAATATATTATCGGTTATTAGATTGACATAAAATGAATATTTTTAAAAAGGGCAATGCGGCTGCAAGGTGGAGCAGGGGTTTTACACTGCTTGAACTGATCATTATCCTGTCAATCATCGGCGGAGCCAGCGCGGTTATGGCCATGACATTCAGCGAAGCAACCAGGCTAACCAGCTCCGATGTGGCGCAGGCCATAGTTCTGGCACAGGTACACGAGGCCGGGGTTTCGATAGCTAAAGACGTCGCCAGCGCCGACAATATAACGGCAGTCTCTCCAGGCAACTTGTGCTCGATGACCTGCTATCAATGGAGCGGGAGTGCATTCACGCGTGGCACCGTAACCTATACGATAACCAATGGTAACTTGCTGCGCAACGGGAATTACATCGCGCAATATATAGACCCGGCCAGCACCTCCTTTATTAAGGTCACCCCCACGGTTACAGAGAATAACACATATTTACTTACTATCAGGGCGGCTAAAAGTTTGGGTACAAATAAATATGCCAGCGACAATATAACGTTCAAGTTTTACCAGAGGATGCCGCCGCAGTTAGGTGCATTATGATATTTAAGAGGTTTCTGAGAAAAATCGGCCGTAAAGAGCGCGGCATGATATTGCCCCTGGCTTTGATACTGCTGGTGGCGGCAACTTTAATAGTTGTGCCCGGGCTGGGGTTCATGTATTCACTCCTGACCATTAACTCCAATGCTCAGCAAGACGTAGCGGCTTATTACGCGGCCGATTCGGGCATCCAAGCATTATACTGGTACTGGAATAAAAACCCCAACAGTATTACTTCTACTTATCTTCCTATTATTCCTAATCCAATAAATGGGATGACGGTGGCGTTAGCGGTGGCGGATAGCCGAGCTCCCGATAGCTCATACGATAATTATACGATTACATCCAGCGCGGCCTCGGGCGGTAAAACCCGGGCAAAGGTAATTGCCTTAATCCAGGTTCCGGCGCCCGGCAATAATATATTCAACGAGGCTGCCTCCAGCCTCAATGGGGATTTTTCGATGACAGGCGGAGCCCATATACTATCCGATGGTAGGCAAGCCGGCAACTATGGCAATATTTATGCCAACGGGAATATAACTTTAACGCCAAGCGCAACGGTAGGAGGCACATGTTGTTCTGCCTGCAATACCTGTGGTTCAGGCACTGCTGCGCAGGGCGTGGCATCGGCAACGGGGACGGCAACGATCAGCAACTGCAATACCGGCACCTGTGACGGCAGCACGGTAACCGGCGCTCCACCCGTCTCATATAGCGTTAATGTCCAGACTTTCATCAACCAGGCTAGCGCCGGCAGCCATTACGGCAGTAGCCCTGTGCCGGGCTATGGGACTTATACATTCCCGGGCCCGGCCTATATAACCGGCGACCTGACCATAGGGGGCAGCGTCACAGTCCATTTGAATGGCACAGTGTATTGCACGGGCAACCTGCATATTGCAAATAGTGGCGTAGTGGATGGGGCGTATACAATTGTATGTGGAGGAAATCTAACGTTAGACGGAAGCGCTAACGCCAACCTTGTGGCAGGGAATATACCCTTTATAATCTGTCAGGGCACTACAGTTACTATCGGCGGCAGCGGACAAGTAGCAGCCGTTATATATGCGCCCAATGCAGATGCCACTCTGAGCGGTTCCGCTTACGTGTACGGATCTGTTATAGCCAAGAGCATCACGATGCAAGGAAGCGCAATTATCAAGTACATGAGCGGCATCCACTCCGAGACCCAAATTCCCGGCGCAGGCCTGGGAGGCACGCCCCTTTTAATTGGCTACAACTATCAGTGAGATACTTTGTTAAAATAAGAGGACGGGTTAAAACATAGTTTATTTAATGTATAATATGCGCAAAAGGCTGGTAGGAATAAATAGAATTGCGTCCGCCCGCTAATTCTTCCAAAAGCGCCACCAGTAGCCTGTTACAAAGGCTACCCCGCTTGAGCACATCCGTCTGGCTTATCATCGTAGGGGCCCTGTTTCTTATAGCCATCGTGCCTATCGCCATGTCCTACTCGGATGAGATCTACAGGCAGAGCACCTTAAATAACAGGCTGGCGGAATTGGGCACGCAGTACAATAACCTTCAAGGGCAATTAACTGCGCAGACCTCCATCGACAGCGAAATAAGCAAATTAAGCTCCGATATCGCTGCTCAAAGGGCAATCTATGGGAATGCCTGCGACAGCATCGATACAACACAAAAATTAATCAACCTGGCCTGGCAATATAACATCACCATCACCTCTATGGCTATCTCAACTGGTACGGCCCAATTACAGGGAACGGATTATCCCGTGACAATTTATGCGATCGGCATGAACGGCTGGATCCAGAATTTCCTGAATTTCATAAGGGACCTGGATAAAGTGCTGCCGTCCAGCATGGCTTCGGATATAAACATGCAGCCTGCTCAGGCCCAGGGGAATCCGGACCAGGCCACTGTCACTATAACAGTGTTTTGTACAAATCAGTAAGAGCCGGCCTGGAAAAGAAGAATGTTGATACTAAATATTGAAGATGATTCGGTAAGGATAACCCGGGTCAACGGCAAACGGGTGGTCTCCGCTATCGAGGTGAAATTAGAGGCAGGTTGGGTGCAGAACGGTGTTGTTATCGATAAGGATTCGGTGAGTCAACAAATTATCAGCCTGCTTTCCGCCAATAATATACGGGAGACGGAAGCCATAGCCTGCGTAAGCGGCGTTCATTCAATTTACAGGGTGGTATACGTGCCTAAGTTGGAAAGGGGTTTGCTGGCGGAAGCCGCCGGCAAGGAGATGGAACGCGTCAGTCCGGTCCCTCTCGAAACCCTTTATACATCGTGGCAGGATGTCAAGATATCCAGCATTGAATCGGCGCTGTGCTTGCTGGGCTTGCCTCATGAGAATGTCGACTCGGTGATGGAAACCCTCACGCTCAGCGGCCTCAGGTTGAAATCGCTGGAGCTTAAGCCGCTGGCCATCGACCGGGTGGTGGATGAACAGACCGCCGTGGTGGTCAATGTCCAGGCCAACGGCTTTGATATCAGCGTGCTTGATTCGGGGATACCCGAGCTCATGCGTAGCCTAACCTTCGCTCAAGCGGACATGAGCGAGCCCGACAAGATATCCACGATCAATGATGAAATTGTGAGGACGGTCAATTTTTATAATTCCAGCCATACCGACCGACAACTGGACAAAAATGCAAAATGCTTCTTGAGCGGTGACCTGAGCGACGGCCTGGCGCGGGTTATTCCGTACAGTGTAAAACCGTTGCCTTCCAGCCTGGTTTATCCGGCCGGGATCGATGAGCGCAGGTTTGCCGCCAATACCGGCATGGCTTTGAAGGGAATGGGTGGTGCAGCGAAGCTGATGAAGGTCAATATCGATGTCATGCCCAGGCTGGCGGCAACTAAACAAACGACCATGAGCAGCAAGCTCCCGTTTTACGCGCTGGCTATTGCTTCAGTGATATTTATTGCCACCTACGTCCTTTATAATTCGATGTTTGCGCAGAATACAAGCCTGCAGATGCTTATCAATGAAAAAACACAGCAGGTCGTGGATACACAGAAGGCTGTCAAAGAGCAGGGCGATAAAGCCGCCCAACTACGCGACCAGTACCAGAAAACACTCAATGCCTTAAAGGCGCCTCTGGATTACCTGGCACAGGAAAGGGCTTATATCAACAGGGACTGGGGGGATTTAATAGCTCCCCTGCCGGGATTCATTTATTTGACATCTGTCCATGACGACGGCAAAACCATAACCATTCAGGGCATGGCCCCTAACGGGGATACGGCGCTCGATTATGCGCGCAATCTCCGGGAGAATGGAAATTACCAGCTGGTAACCGTGAGTTCTATAATCACCATATCGTACAATCAAACGCAATTTCAGATCAACTTGACGCCGCAAAGATAAGCGGCCGAATTTCAAGGGGTTACAAAGGCTACAGATGAACATCCAGGACTTGATAAAGCTGGCAAAAGACGAAAAGGGCTCTGACCTCCATTTGGTAGCAGGCGTACCTCCCATGTTGAGAATTGACGGCGAGTTAAAGCCGTTCCCCGAATTCGGGATCATGACGGGCGAGGATATCGAGCGCCTCTTTCACCAGGTCGCCAATACGCATTTGCGGGATTTATTAAAGACCGAGTTGGAGGTTGATTTTGCGCATGAGCTTCCTGGTGGCGGGCGAGGCCGATGTAACGCCTGCTGGCAGCAGGGCTCGATCAGTTTGGCCATACGTATTTTGTCGGACCATATTCCCAGCGTCGAGGAAATCGGCCTGCCCGATATTGTCAAGGACTTGATAACGCGGCCCAGGGGACTGATACTGGTTACTGGCCCCACCGGTTCAGGTAAAAGCACGACCATAGCGGCCATGTTCAATCACCTGAACCATTCGATGAAGAGGTACGTCGTTACCATCGAAGACCCTATCGAATATATACATCCGGGTATTAAATGCGCATTCTCACAGAGGGAGCTCGACCAGGATACGCATTCGTTCGTTAACGCTTTAAAGTACGTCCTGAGGCAGGACCCGGATGTGATACTGGTAGGTGAAATGAGGGACCTTGAGACAGCCTCCGCCGTCCTGACCGTAGCCGAAACAGGCCACCTGGTGCTGTCCACCGGGCATGCGCCCAGCGCGGCCCAATCTGTTGAGAGGATCGTGGACCTCTTCCCTCCCCATGAGAGGCAAATGGCCCAGTCCAGGCTGGCGTCCACTCTACTGGCGGTGTTTTGCCAGGTTCTGGTTCCTCGTATAGGCGGCGGACGTGTAGCAGCGGTTGAAATCATGCTGGCCAACGCGGCGGTGAAGAACCTTATCAGGGAAGGAAAACCATTCCTGATCCCCAATACCATCCGCACCAGCGCCAATATGGGAATGAAGACGCTGGATGATGCGCTGGTAGACCTCTTCAGGAGAAAGATAATATCCCGGGAAGCGGTGTATGCCTTCTGTCAGGATGCGGACGATATAAACAAAATATTGAGGTCTGAAGGCACGATTAAATGAAGCGGGGTTGTGAAGCATAAAAAGAGAGCGTGGATTAAAGTCCACGCTCTTTCTTTATCCGATTTGCTTTAACTAATTGTTCTCACGGATAGGTTGTCTGGGTTACCTTGCCGGTTGAATCCCAGCTATAGCTTCCATGCGGACTGCCCAGGAAATAGGGGGACAGAATACCTCCGCTATTGGCCGGGGTGGCGGTACCGGCCGCGATGGCGCCTGTGTTGTCATACATGTAGGCTGATACTGCCGTCTGCACATTGGCCAGCTCGGTTGCCCCAGCCTGGGTCTTGCCTTGGCCCATGTACTTGGTAACGTTAAGGATTACCACAGCAGCGAGGACGCCCAGGATGGAAATGACCACCAACAACTCGATTAGCGTAAAACCCTTTTGCGCTGATTTAAATAATTTCATAGTTTACCTCCTAAATTAGCTGCTCAACTAGCCGGATCGACCTGACCGGCTACGTTAATCTACTATCTATTTTTGTCCCACGATCCAATTATACTTCCCACGATCGTAATGTAAATAGCCAATTGGTCACATTTTTATAGTACTAAGGTCACATTTCCTGTAATCCAAGATTGCCCGCGGCATAGTATAATAAGTGAAAATCTGTGTGTCCCGGCATGGGTGCGAATGGAATTAACCGGCAATCGAAACAGCAATTTATATAACGGGCTGGAGAAAGCCATTGAATATGTATGGCTGCTGACGATCTTCCTGGTTCCGCTTGCTTACGATCCCTTTTGCCTCAATCCTTATTATTTTGTTAAATCGCTTGTCCTGGTATTTTTAGTGTGTATGTTACTGGGCCTGGTATTGGCTCAGTGGCTGCTTTCCAAGCATGAAATCAGTTGGAAAGGCCTGCTAAAAAGGGTAAAAGGATCGCCGCTGCAGGTTGCTGTAGTAAGCTTCGGTTTGATATGGATTATATCGACAGTCTGCTCGATCATGCCCTATAAGAGTCTGTGGGGGAACCTGGCCGGCAGCGTGGGACTGCTCCCCAATATATCATGGATCATTTTTTTCCTGATCGTGTCACAGAAAATAAGGTCACGCAAGCAGGTTTACCGTGCTTTGTATGCGCTGGTGATAGCTTCAGCCATAGTTTGTTTGATCGGCATAGTGCAATTTTTCCTTGCTCCCTGGGGTCTACTGGGCGGCAGGGTGGTGTCTATCGATGGCAACCCACTATCGTTAAGCGGCTTCATAGCCATGATCTTGCCGGTCACACTGGCTTTAATCATACTGACCTGGTATGCACCGTTATCCAGAACAGTGAAGTGGATCAGGTTCGTCGGACTGCTGGCGGTATTTGTCCTGCAGATGTGTTGCCTGGCGCTGGCGCAATATTCCATCACCCTGCTGTTATTCATAATAGGCATTTTTACCTTCTTTGTGCTGGTCGGCATTTTCCTGCAAAGAAAGACAACCATGGGTCTCAGTATTTTGTCCCTCCTGTTTATAGTGCTGGTTGCGCTAGTTCTGCTCGGTCAGATGATTATCCCGGAGAACGGTGTTTTACCCGGTGAGAGCCGCACTCAAAATGCCACAATGGCCGAACAGGTAGGGCTGGGAACTTTGCCCATCCGTCTGCAAACATGGCAGTGCGCTGTAGAGGTAATTACTCAATCACCTGAGATCCCTTATCTACAGGATAATTGGCACTTCTTAAGGCCGCTCATCGGATATGGGCCCGAGACCTTCATAGCCATGTCCCAAACCAGGTTTCCCCCCGCCTGGAAAGCTACATATACTTTTGAATCACTGGTAATCTCGCAGCCCGAAAACCATTACCTGTACCTGGCACTGACGTTGGGCATCCTGGGTTTGCTGGCTTTTCTAGTGATTCTGGGCATCTTCTTCTACAAGGGCTTTAAATACCTGCTGCGAAGCAGAGAGAGAAATTCAATCCTGCTTATATCAGCCTTCATCGCCGCCATTGTGCAATACTGTGCGCACGTATTTTTCGACCCTTCGGTCATTACGGCTGAGCTGGTATTCTGGCTGTTTTTGGCATTAACAGTGGCCGAGATTCGAATCCACTCAGAGGGAGAAATTACCCTGCCGAAGCAGCCTGTCGATGTAGAAGAGGAAGGGCAGAACGCTGCGGAAACAGGCCCCGGCCTGATAAAAAAACTCATCTCGATGATCGTAATTATGATATTTATTGCTATTGGAGCCGGCCTTACGGCAACTCCTTTACTGGCAAACACCTATATTCAAAGCGGATTGACCCTCTATAACAAAGACAAGAATGCCGCTATGGCCATGTACACTGAGGCGGCAAGGATCGAACCCCAGCAATCCTATTATCACAACTTCGTGGGTGACCTGGCTTATATGATGGCTCAGGGGAGCAGCGACCCCCAGGAGAAAGCAAAATTGCTTTCCCTAAGTGAGTCAGCTTATTACGATGCAATCCGCGTGGACCCGGCCATGGCTATCTGGTATTACAGGCTGGCTGACGTGGATGTCTACTGGGCTCTAAACGGCAATAAGGATAAATTTGATGATGCCATCGGGCTTTATGAAAAAGCCGACCGGATATTCCCGGCAAATGCGGTGATCCTGAACAAATGGGCACTGGCCCTGATCTTCAAAGGAGATTATCCGGCGGCGGCACAAAAATTGGCCGACTCGGCTAAAAGCGATCCGCTGTGGATTCAGACGTCATTTTTTCAGGGATTGCTGGAAATATATAATGGCGATAAACAGGCAGCGGCCGATTTTATCATCACGCCGGTCAAAGACGTGAAAGATATAAGCTACTATATTAATTTTTGCAGTATGTTGACCACTTACAGGACCAGTGACATAAATTCGGTGATAGGCGCTTTAAAATCCCACCTTAATAGTGATGGAAGCGATTGGAAAGGATATATGTTGCTGGGTATTACCGATGTCTACGGCAGGGACTACCAGGACTCTGTGCAGGCATTTGGGAAATCGGCCGAAATAGTGCCGGACGAGGATATTACCCTGCTGGCAGGTGTGGTTAATGCTATGTTGAGCAATCACAGCGAATTTCAAACCGAGAGGCAAGCCATAGTCGGCGGCCTGATGGATAGAGAATCAAAGATACCTGGAAGTAATTAATCACTTGGAAATTATTTTAGCGTTTATTTTATTCTTGATAGGCATTAGCTTTGGCAGTTTTTTGAATGTCGTGGCAGACAGGGTGCCGCAGCGTAAATCCATTGTGTCCCCCCCCTCGCATTGTTTCAATTGCGGTCATGTATTGGAAGCAAGGGACTTGATACCCGTCGTCAGCTATTTAGTTTTAAAGGGCAGGTGCCGTTACTGTGGCGCCGGCATACCACTGAGGTCGATGCTGGTGGAGCTGATCACCGGGTTGCTCTTTGTGCTGGCATGGGCCGTGCTAGGTCTGCAGTGGCAGTTGCCGGTTGTCCTTCTCTACATTTGCATCCTGATAGTACTGTCTATTACAGACCTGGAGAGCGGCTTTTTGCCGGGGATAATTATCTATCCGTCCATTGGGATTGTCCTCATAATCACATTGGTCAAAATCCTGGCAGGTTTATCACCCGACATAATCGGCGCAGGCATCGGATTTATCGCAGGCTTTGGTTTTTTCTTTTTAATCTGGTGCATAGCCTGGCTGATAAAAAAAGTAGTAATTGGATTCGGTGATGTCCTAATGGGAGGGTTAATCGGCCTTATGGTTGGTTTTCCGCTGGTCGCCGCAGCCATATACGTGGCGGTTTTGATGGGCGGCCTGACGGTTATACTGATGGTAATACTCAAACTTTGGAAGCTTAACCAGCCTATTCCCTTTGCGCTTTTTCTAGCGTCGGGTGCGGTCGTTACTTTATTGTGGGGCCGGGAAATATCTAATTTGATATCCTTACTGGTAACTTGAGCCCGGTAAATATTAATAAAATTTTTGTAAAATATATTTTATTGAACGTAAATGGGGTATTGACATATATGCGTTTATGTGCTAATTTTGAAAATGTCCCAAGTAATCAAAGTTGGAACGGGGAGGCTGAGGTCCCTAGCACGAGGTAGGCGAAGGCCGAATAGTGTAAGGGGGGAAGATGAGGAACCGGGATACTGAGGTTACTTGGGGCTTTTTTTATTCTAAAATCGCTATAAACGGCAGGTTACGGTATTTCCCTCTGACATCCAGCCCATAGCCCACGACAAATTCATCCGGTATCTCGAATCCGATATAGTCAAGGTGCACATCGATTAAACGCCTGACTCTCTTATCCAGTAGCGTACATACCTTTAAGCTCGCCGGCTTGCGGGTCGCAAGATAGTTTAATATATAGTTTAAGGTCATCCCCGTATCGATTATATCTTCCACCATCAGTACATGTTTGCCTTTAATATCTATATCCAGGTCCTTAGTTATTTTGATCGGTGAATCGGACTTGCCCTGGGGGGTCGATATCGCCATGAAATCGCATTCAAGGGGTATAGATATATTCTGCATAAGGTCCGAAATAAAACATATAACCCCCTTCAGAATACCTATCAGAATAAGGTCCTTCCCCTGGTATTCCTTGGATATCTGTTTCGCCAGCGACTTAACGCGCCTGTCGATCTGGGTCTTATTGAATAGATACTTCTGCACGCCATTCATTTTATTTTCACCAAGGGGTATAAAATCGTATTTAACAAACAGCTTCAGGTAATCGGCTTTATTGAGCAGTTTTACGTTGACATCCGGATAGAGCTCCTTGAGCTGGCGCAGCTTACGATTTTTCTCGGTGATAAGGCTTTGCTTGGAAGTAGTTAACTCGATGTACAAATTGATCTCAGGCAGGTAGAAATCCGGAGTGAACATCTCGGTAATCCTCTTATCTTCCCAGGACAACGGGAATGAACGCGGCTCGTACAGCCATTCCACCTGGTAAAAATCCAACAGCCTGGCAAACTCTTCTTCGCTGGGGTGGCTGAAGGTTGTCGGACGCACCGGTTTTAAAGGGAGGTGGGAGAAGCTGGTGAGCTTTTTTTGCTGCGTAACCTTGGTCTCATGGTGTGTATTTAAGTACTGGTACAGTTCATTTTTTTCCAGCGTCACCGCAATGATATTGGCCACGGTGGCAATGAAGTCTCTCTCATGCGGTTTGAAGTGCTTTTTTTCATGCGTGTAGATCCTGATCTCCCCCAGCACCTCCTCTTTTTGCAAAATGGGCGCACCCAGCAGTGACTTAAGGTTTTCCTTGGCCGCCTGCTCGGGGAACTGAGTTCTTTTATCGGCTAAAAAATCTTCAACTGCTACAGTCTTGCCGTCCAGGATCTCCGGGTAGCTTTTGCGGGCGTTCAATGCTCCTTTGCGTAAATAGACGTCGCTCAGCCCAGAGGCGCCGATGATATCGAGATATTCACGTTGAGGATTGAGCACCATAATAGCGCACCCAGACGCCTGCAGCGCCCGCGCCGCGCTGGCGGCTATCAAGTTCATAAGCTTTTTAAAAGGCAAATCGCTGTTGATTACTTTACCTATTTGTTTAAATGCAAGAGTACAGCGATTTTCAGTAGCATCCATACATCTTCCACCCCTTCATGCTAATGTAGCATATCATCCACATTTAGTATAGCCGCAACTCGGGCAAATGTGACAGCCCTCTTGATATACCAGCAGATTGCCGCAGTCGGGGCATTGCCCGTTAGAGCTTCCTGAGGACTGACCGATATTTTTTATGGGGACAAGGTCTTCATCCTTTTTCACGTATTTTTCGAGTACGCTGCCGATGGCGTCGGCACAGGACAATATCGCTCGTCCGCGTTCCCATGAAACCGAAGGGCAGCGAATGGCCCTGAGCTGCTTTATGACTGAGCCGACATCGATGCCCGATCTGAAAATAAGCGAGATGAGCCGGCTGGTAGCTTCAAGTTGTGCGGAAGCGCAACCTCCGGCTTTACCCAGGCTGCAAAAAACTTCACATATGCCCTTGTCATCAAAATTAACCGTAACATAGATATAACCGCAGCCGGTCGTTACACGTTCGGTAATGCCCCTGGTGATCTTGGGCCTCTGTCGTGGGGAAAGCCTGGCTTCGGCGTCTGCTTCCTTATCCGTCTCTTTTTCTTTTACGGCTTCTTTCTGGCCTGTATTCAAAACCTGGCTGTCCCGGCTCCTGTCCCTGTAAATTGTGATGCCTTTCAAGCCGAGTTTATAAGCCATAAGGTAGACATTTTTCACATCTTCTATGGTTGCTTCGTGGGGCAGATTCACCGTTTTGGAAACGGCGCTGTCAGTATATTTCTGGAAGGCAGCCTGGATTTTCACATGCCATTCGGGCGAGATATCATGCGAAGTTACGAAAACATCCTTGACCTTATCGGGGACCGAAGGAATGCAATTTAATTTCTCTCCCTCTGCCAGCTTTTGCATAAGCTCGGCCGAGTAGAAACTATCTTTCTTTGCCGCTTCCTCAAAATAGGGGTTGACCTCGATTAACGTCTGACCATCCAGTATATTGCGGAAGTAACTCAAGGCGAAAAGAGGCTCAATACCGCTGGAGCAGCCGGCGATTATGCTTAGAGTGCCCGTCGGCGCGATGGTGGTCCTGTTGGCATTTCTCACCTTAGGACCGTTCTGGGTGTCATATATGCTGCCGTTGAAAGCCGGGAAGGTTCCCCTGGACATTCCCAATGATTCGGATTCCTTGGTAGCTTCTTCCGAAATAAAACGCATCATTGCCTCGGCAGTCTCGAGCGCACGATCCGAGTTGTAGGGTATCTGCAACTGAATCAGCATATCGGCGAAACCCATTACCCCCAGTCCGATCTTGCGGGTTTTACGTGTCATCTCCTTGATCTGCTCCAGGGGGAACTTGTTGACCTCGATCACATCATCCAGGAATCTAACCGCCAGCTTGATAACCTCCCTGAGCCTGTCGTAGTCTATTTCGCTGTGGCTGTTGACTCGTTTGACCATCCTGGACAGATTGATCGATCCCAGATTGCATGATTCGTACGGCAGTAGAGGTTGTTCACCGCAGGGGTTGGTGCTTTCTATTTTTCCAAGATTGGGCGTCGAGTTAAATTCGTTGATCCTGTCTAGGAAAATTATTCCCGGGTCCCCCGTCCTCCATGCCATGTCTACGATTTTGCTGAAGACCTCTTTGGCGTTCAGCTTACCCACAACCTCCTTATTATGGGGGTTGATCAGGTCGTAGTCTGCATTCTGCTCAACGGCCTGCATAAAACCGTCGGTTATGGCCACCGATATATTGAAATTAGTAAAGGCTTTGAGGTCTTCCTTGGATGAGATGAATTCCAGGATATCGGGGTGGTCTATGTTCAATATGCCCATATTGGCGCCGCGGCGCATGCCGCCCTGTTTTATAACATCTGTTGCGATATCGAAGGCGCGCATGAAGGAGACAGGTCCGCTTGCGACGCCTCCTGTGGACCCTACCCTATCATTTTTGGGCCGGATGCGTGAGAAGGAGAACCCTGTTCCTCCGCCGCTTTTATGAATAAGAGCCGTATATTTGACGGCATCGAAGATCGACTCCATGGTGTCGTTGATGGGCAGCACGAAGCAAGCCGACAGTTGCCCCAGTTCACGCCCCGCATTCATGAGAGTGGGTGAATTAGGCAGGAATTCCAGCGACGTCATGAGATTACAGAACTTGGCTTCCCACTCGGAAACCCTGGCAGATTTATCGAAAATGAGTTCAGCGGAAGCGATATATCTGCTTACACGCCGGAACATCTCTTCAGGAGTTTCTATGACATTACCCTGGGCATCTTTTTGCAGATACCTTTTCTCAAGGACGATAAGGGCGTTTTCAGTTAGCTTCAGTTCACCGGTGGCAGGCAGGATAACGGGAGCGGTGGCGGGCACGATAGCAGGAGTGGCGGAAGGCGTGGCAGCGGGGCTTTCGGCCGGGGTCTTGGCGCTCGTCTTCTCCGCCAGGATCTCGTTGACCGCAGACTCTATTTGTTCCTTGCCGGGTGGTTGTGGAGCCACTGAAGCAACCAGGTTTTCCATTCCTGGGAATGTTCGTTCTACTTTTTTAGTTTGGGTGCGTTCTTCAAGTGACATACTCTTCTCCAACCTCATAATTACTTGCTCTGTCAGGTCTTCCTGCTGATGCCTATCGGCCAACCCCAGTGTCTGCATATATGTGAAAACGGTCTTCGCAATGTAATTGCGCATCGAATCCGATAGATAGTTCTTCGACTGCCTGTTAACCATGTTGCTGTCTCTTGCCCCTGCGTTTTTGCCTTTCGGCTTCCCTGGGATTTATCAGAGGCAACTGTCCATCCAGAGGCGCCCCATGCTTACTTTCGATCAGAGTATCAACCGCCTGCTTTAAGGTGGTGATATCTGAGAACTCGTAGTAAACGCTGGCAAATCTGATATACGCGATATGATCGATGTCGGCCAGTTTGCTGACAATGATCTTCCCGATCAGAGCGCTGGAGATCTCAGTCTTGCCGAGACGATACAGGTCAGTTTCGATAGTCTCGACCAGTTTTTCTATGGTCCCGGTCGGCATGGGACGTTTCTCACAGGCTTTGCGGATCCCTGAAAATAATTTCTCACGGTTGAAATCTTCCCTTCTGCCGTCTTTCTTGATTACGTAGAGGCCCCTGTTCTGGACCCTCTCATAAGTCGTGAAGCGCTCCCTGCATTTAATACATTCACGACGCCTCCTTATTTCATCCCCAAGGCTTCGCGAATCTATCACCTTAGATTCTAACTCACCGCAAGAAGGGCACTTCATCGTCAAACACTACACTGTGTGGTGCAGAAGGATACTATCACAACATATAGTAAGAGTCAATGGCTGACAATACATAATAAAAGAGGTCGGAGAAATTTCTCCGACCTCTTTATGGTCCAGTGCATTAATTGGATTGTACTATGTTAGCGAGGTATTCTGCTCATATCTGCCTGGCGAGGTGCTCCCGCTTGCGCATTGGGATAACGCGTGCCTCTTCGCAGGAATGAAGGAACATCAAGGCTGTCTTCGGTCGCTCCACGAAGCAGTCTGCGCAGTTCAACCTCGGTCGGAACCCCGGAACCATACTGGGCTGTAAACCCGGTAGCTATGATGGTAATCTGGACTTCATCCTCAAGCTGAGGGTTGAAGACCACGCCGAATATGATGTTGGCGTCAGGATCGACTGATTGGGCAATTACGTCGGCTGCCTCGTTGCACTCGAAGAGCGTCAGGTTGCTGCCGCCGGTTACGTTGAAAAGTACGCCCTTGGCGCCGCTGATGGAAACGTCCAGCATCGGGCTGGCCAGCGCAGCCTTGGCTGCCTCGACCGCCCTGTTGGAACCCTTGCCATGGCCTACGGACATCCATGCCGGGCCGGAGTTCTTCATGATGGCCCTGATGTCAGCAAAGTCCAGGTTGATAAGGCCGGGGACGGTTACCACTTCGGCAATGGCCTGAACACCCAGCTTCAATACATCATCGGCCAACCGAAAGGCATTGTCGACGGTGGTTTTGTTGTCACAGAGTTCGATTATACGGTCGTTGGGTATGATGACCAGGGTATCTACCTTGTCGCAAAGCTGCAGGATACCATCTTCGGCTACCTTCATGCGCCTTGCGCCCTCGAAGGCAAAGGGTTTGGTTACGATGGCAATAGTCAGTGCCCCGGATGATCTGGCAACTTCAGCCACTACGGGGATGCTGCCTGTGCCGGTGCCGCCGCCCATGCCTGCCGTGATGAATACCATGTCAGCGCCGGAGACCACTTCCTGGATTGCCTGACGGCTTTCTTCGGCCGATTTCCTGCCGACATTGTGATCGCCGCCTGCGCCAAGCCCGCGGGTGAGTTTTTCACCGAGTTGGACGCGTACCGGGACCTCTGCCAAGGCTAAGGCCTGCGCATCGGTGTTCATGCAGATGAATTCGACGCCCTTGATCCCTTCGCGGACCATGCGGGTGATAGCATTTGAGCCGCCGCCGCCGCAGCCTATGGCTTTGATTTTAGCCGGTGCTGTTGAGAACATTGATTTTGACATACTTTCTAGAACCTCCTGCTATTTCAAAAATATTTATCATCAGGCACTAAAGAATTTCTTGAGCATGCCCATGACGTTGCTTACCTGGCTGGTTTTGGCGCCGCCGCCCTTCGATTCCCAGGTGGGCTTTCCGCCGGTCTTGATGGCCCAGAGGAGAAGACCCACGCCGGTAGCGTTGGCCGGGTCATGCAGCACATCGGTAATGCCATAGACTCCCATCGGTTCTCCAATCCTGGTCGGGATGCGGATGGTGCCACGGGAGAGTGCTTCGAGGCCGTTCATCTTGGACCCGCCGCCGGTCATTACCAGTCCGGCCGGGGCCAGCGTTGCATAGCTGGTATCCGGCATTTCCAGTAAGATAAGCCTGAGCAGCTCTTCCATGCGGTCCCGAAGTATGTTGCAAAGGTCTTTGTAGGAAACGCTGTGTCCGTCTTCCACCGTCAAAGTGGAACCCTCGTCTTTCTGCCCCGTCTCAGGGTAAACATTACCGTACTTCTTCTTCATCGCCTCTGCGATTTCAAAGGGCAGTCCCAGGCCGATCGAAAGGTCGCTGGTGAACTGGTAGCCGGCTACGGGTATTATCGAAGTGTGGTAGATACTGCCGTCCTTAAATACGGCGATATCAGTGGTGCCTCCGCCGATATCCGCCATGATTACGCCGATCTCTTTCTCTTCCGGCGTAAGAACCGACTCGCCGCTGGCCAGCGGTTCGAGCACCAGGTCGTCGATTTCCACACCAACGCTGCGAACGCATTTAACCAGGTTCTGCACTGATGCGGTGGAAGCGGTGATGATGTGGGTTTCGACGTCCAGCCTGAACCCATGCATGCCTACCGGGTTCTTGATTTTTTCCTGGGTGTCCAGGCTGTAACCCCTGGGGATCTGGTGAAGGATTTTTCTGTCATCAGGGATGTTGATGTTCTTGGCTGATGATAGAACGCGTGACAGGTCGTCCTGCCGGACAAGCCGGTCGGTCCTGGGTATGGCCACCACGCCGTGGCTGTTGACCGAACTGATGTGCCTGCCGGTTACGCCGATGTAGGCTGACTCGATCTTTACGCCGCTGGCCTGTTCAGCACGTTTGACCGATTCGGCAATTGAATCTCTGGCTTCATCGACGTTGACGACCATGCCTTTGTGAAGACCGTGGGAAGGTACCTGGCCGACCCCAAGTACCTGCAGGGCACCGCCGGAATCAAGGGTGGCAACTATTGTACAAATCTTAGTTGTACCCACATCGATGCCGGTGATTAACCTTCTTGTCATTTATCCATGCCTCCTTCGATTTAGTGATACTTAAATTTGCTAATTTTCCTGCTGATTGATTTCAAAGCGCTATAAGAAGTAAAGGATGGCAATAGCGATTATCAGGCTGACGAAAACGATCCCGTCAAAAACCATACCGCCGAATATTGCCAGGAGTCTCCTGTCTCTCGTCAGGATGGTGCCAAATCTGCTTGCTGCTATCATTTTCCTTGCCTCCTGCTATTTTTATATTCTTTGCGCGACGCGGAGCTTGGCGCTCCTGCTGCGCGGGTTAATATCGATTTCGGATTCAGTCGGGGTAATGGGATGCTTGTTGATCAGGGTGAGTTTCTGCTGGTGATGGCAGCGGCATTCGGGAATATTGCTGGGACAGATGCATGACCGGGTTTCTCGTAACATGAAATTCTTGACGATGCGGTCTTCCAGCGAATGGTAGCTGATGACCGCCAGCCTGCCCCCCGGAGCCATGCACTTTAGGCTCTGGTCGAGGGCGGAAGTGAGGTGGTCCAGTTCCCGGTTGACGGCAATGCGCAGGGCCTGGAAGGTCCTGGTGGCCGGATGAATCTTACTATAGCGGTCGCCGATCGAACTGGAAACGATGGCAGCCAGTTCGGCTGTATCTGATATCGGCCTGTGCCTGACGATATTGCTGGCTATCCTGTTGGCGTAAGACTCTTCACCGTAGATAAATATGAGCTGGGCCAATTTGGATTCAGGCATTTTATTGACTATGTCAGCGGCAGTGAGCTGCTCATCGGGATTAAACCTCATATCAAGCGGACCGCTGCGCTGGAAGCTGAATCCACGTTCGTCGCTGGAAAGTTGAAGGGAAGAAAGACCCAGGTCGAATAAAATACCATCTACCGGCATAAAACCGGTCTCGGTGCAAATTTGCTCCAGGTTATAGAAGTTATCATTAACGATTACGGTGCTTTCGAAGTAGTCATAGAGGTTGTGCTGTGCGATGCGGATGGCCTCGGGGTCCGAGTCAATGCCCAGCAGCTCGCCGCCGGGCTGGCACTTGGACAGTATGGCCGATGAATGGCCGCCGCCGCCCAGAGTGCAGTCAACATATCGTTTCCCAGGGCTAACGTCCAGCCCCTGAATGACCTCCGAGATCAGTACGGGTGTATGTACCATTCTGTCTAAAGTTAGGCTCATTTTCTCTCCTCAAGGAAGTCCATTATCTGACGCGCGTCGTCAGAGGAAAGCCTTTCTTTCTTCCAGTGGGCCGGGTTCCAAATTTCGAAATAGTTGTTCACACCGGCTATAGCAGCGCTATCGGAGATGCCGCATCTTTCCCTCAGCGCTGAAGGCAGGGAAATCCTGCCCTGGTTATCTATAGTGACCTCGTTGGCGTTGCTGAAGATAAAACGGTTAACCTTCCTCTCTTTATCCGACATAAGGAAACCGGTCGGGGCCTGGCTAGCGGTCATCTTGGCCCAGTCGTCCTTTGTATAGGCAGTGATGCAGTTATCCGCCACCATGGTAAGGACCAGGCCGTCATCGATCTCTTTGCGGAATTTGGGCGGCAAAGGCAGACGGCCCTTGTTATCGACCTTGTATTCGTACTCACCAACAAACATAATTAATAAACCTGACAGCTTTTTTATACCGGTAGAGCTTCTCTTTCAATAGCTCCCAGCATACTATTCAAGACGCTCCAATCGAGGCGGGCCAACTCATCAATATATTTGGTTTTTTCGTTTTCATGGTTTAGTGAGTAATGGGCCGTTCCATTAGAGCAATATTGTTCGTCGATCACTCCTTTACTGATTAAATCTTTGATGATGTCACGCAGGTGATAGCGCGTGATATCCAGAAAGTTCGCAATGCAATCCATATCGAATTTAGTATGGGGGTGCTTCCCCCAGAAAAATAAAAGTCTCAATTTCAATCCTGTAAAATCATTTTCTTTTATAAACGAGAAAAGATCTGGCTCCACCATGTTCTCGCAGCAATAGTTAATTACCATATCCTTTACCCTTATTTACCACTTTTTACCACTACGCCCCATTATGAACACTTTTTACCCCACTTGTCAATAGCTAAACAGGGAAAAAACTTCGATATTTTCGCCGATTTTATTGCAAAAAATAGCGGCTTATTTTAAAAACTACAAAATAAAAGGTTACATGTCAGCAAAACCACAATATATTGTGTTAAGGTGTATCCGGATATTCACATATATATAAAAGGTAATGGCTGAAGATTTATTTTGTGGTTTAATACGGGTATGGTAGAATGATTTGCTATTTTAGGTATCGACGGACGATTGCACTGTGTTACGCATTGATATATTGACGCTCTTTCCCGAGGCTTTTACGGGCTATCTGACGCACAGCATTATCGGCAGAGCTGCCGAAAAGCAAGTGGTAGATATAAGATTACATAATATTCGGGATTTTACACATGATAAGCATAATACGGTGGATGACTATCCCTATGGTGGGGGAGCAGGGATGGTTATGAAACCGGACCCTATATTTGAAGCTGTGGAATTCGTAAAAAACCAAAACCATGCAGATGATTGCCGGATTGTTTTGCTGACTCCCCAGGGAAGGTTATTTACCCAGGAACTGGCAGGTAAGCTCATCGGGGAAAACCATATAATATTGATATGCGGCCATTACGAAGGTATTGACGAGAGGGTGGCCCAACACCTGGCTACTGACCAGATAAGCATCGGGGACTATTTGCTAAGCGGTGGCGAGGTGGCGGCCATGGTGATAATTGATTGCCTGGTGAGGCTGCAGCCCGGTGCTTTAGGCTCCAGTACTTCACTGGTAGAAGAGTCGCATATGGAAGGATTGCTGGAGTATCCTCAATATACGAGGCCGCCGGAATTTAGAGGCTGGAAGGTGCCCGATGTCCTGCTCTCGGGCAACCATAGAGAGATTGCGGATTGGCGTCGAGCGCAGAGCCTTAAGCGGACTGCCAGCAGACGGCCGGACCTGTTGAACAAGGCTTCACTAACAGATAAAGAGCGTAAAATGCTACAATCTGTTGATTTGAACAATAATTAAATTCTAAGGAAAGGAATCAGAAATGGACATCAAAACTTTAGGAAAAACTAAAATAAACCCGAATTTGCCCAAGCTCGCAGCCGGAGATAATGTACGCGTGAGTTTTAAGATCAAAGAGGCCAGCCGGGAAAGGTTACAAACGTTCCCGGGGCTGGTGATCAAAATTGCCAGGAACGGGGCCGGCGGTAATTTCACAGTCCGTAGGGTCACTTCCGGTGTAGGTGTCGAACATACGTTTCCTTTGGCCTCACCGCTGCTGGAGAAAATTGAAGTTGTCCGGCATGGCAAAGTACGCCGCAGCAAGCTGTACTATATCCGGAGGCTCAGCACCAAAGAAGCCAGGCTAAAGGAGAGGCGTGAGCGTATGACCGAGACTGCTGCTGTAGCTGCACCTGAAGAGGCGCCCGCCGCCGAAGCAGCCCCTGTCGATACACCTACTGAATCTAAGTAATTTGGATGAAATATGCTGAGGTGGCCGTCAATGTAGCTGGCGGCCATCGACATACTTTCTCCTATTCGATCCCGGAGACACTAAGGGTAGAGGTTGGCTATGGGGTCAGGGTGCCCTTCGGGCCGAGAGTCTTGCAGGGCATTGTCGTCGAGGTTACGGATAAACCTTCTTTCCCCGAAACCAGAGACATTGAGCAGCTCATCTCTTTGTCGCCCATCATATCACCCAAACGAATCAAGCTCGCCCTGTGGATCTCCGACTATTACATATCGCCGCTCTGGAGCGCTATTGCCCTGTTTCTGCCCCCCGGTTTCGAGAGAAACACAGTTATAAAACCCAAATCATTAAGGTATCTGGTGCTTGTTCCCGATGATGAACGTGTAAAAGGGGCTTCGAACAGGAAACCCGTTTCAGCGAAACAGCGTGCTATACTTGATTTGCTATCCGAATCCGGAGGCAGGCTGCCGGTTCCTCAAATTCTGGGACAATTACATCTGGAGAGGGGTGTCATAAAAGTGCTGCTGGCTAAAGGACTGGTGATTGAAGAGAAAGTAGAGGTAAGTCGTGATCCGCTCGCCCGCCGCGAGCTTTCTCTGGAACTGCCGTTCACGTTCACTGATAACCAGAGCCTGGCTTGGCATCCCATAGAAGCTGCGATCAACGGGCATGTTTTCCCCGGAGATGGTAACCTGTTTTTATTGCACGGTGTTACCGGCAGTGGCAAGACTGAGATATATCTGAGGGCGCTGGCAGAGACCATAAAGTGCGGGAAAAAAGGCATATGTCTGGTGCCCGAAATCTCTCTAACAACGCAGACCATCAGCCGGTTTTTCGCCAGGTTTCCCGGCAGAGTTGCCGTATTTCACAGCAAACTTTCCAGGGGGGAGCAGTATGATGAGTGGAGGCGCATCAAGGACGGAGATTTCGATATCGTGATCGGACCGCGCAGCGCCATCTTCTCACCGCAGCCTGACCTGGGACTGATAATAGTTGATGAGGAACATGAATGGGCCTATAAGCAGTCCGACAAAACACCCAGATATCATGCTCGGGATGCGGCTGTGCAACTGGCCAGGCTGACCGGCTCCACGCTTATAATGGGCAGTGCAACGCCCGATGTCGAGACATACTATAAGGCCGTCAATGGTGAATATCGGCTTATAGAGTTAAAAGAACGTATCACGCCTCTTGGCAGCACGCCTTTGCCTCAAGTCAGTATCGTCAATATGAGGGATGAATTCAAGGAGGGGAACCGTAGTATCTTTAGCCGCTTGCTCAAGGCACAGGTAAAGCTGGCTCTCGAACAACGTGAGCAGATTATCCTTTTTATCAACCGGCGCGGCCAGTCGACCTTCGTGGAGTGCATGAATTGCGGTTTCGTGCCAAGCTGCAAGAGATGCTCCGGTTCGCTCACCTACCATTCAATCGAGAAGCGCCTGATTTGCCATCATTGCCGGCGTACTTACCCGGTTCTCAGGATCTGCCCCAACTGTAAAAAGGAAGAAATCAAATACTTTGGCATCGGCACTGAGAAGGTTGAAGCGGAATGCAGGGAATTATTCCCGCATGCTCGGGTGCTGCGTATTGACAGCGATACTATGGCCAAAGCAAGGGACTATGAAAAAGCCATGAATAGCTTTCGCAAACGTGAGATAGATATATTGGTCGGTACACAGATACTGGCCAAGGGCCTGGATTTTCCAGGTGTATCCCTGGTGGGCATTGTAAACGCGGATACCGCTTTGAATCTTCCCGACTTCCGCTCGGGGGAGAGGACATTTCAGTTGTTGTGCCAGGTTGAGGGCAGGGCCGGCCGTGGAATAACAGCTGGTAAAGCCGTTATTCAGACCTACAACCCGGGATATTACGCTGTCAGGTATGCTGCACTGCACGACTATGCCGGATTTTATGAAAGTGAATTGAAGTACAGGCGCGAATACAGCTACCCTCCGTTTACCAGGATGGGGCGCCTGGTTTACGTACATAGTAATGAAGAGAAGTGCCGGGCGGAAGCCGGGAGACTGGCCGTCAGCATTCAATTGATTATCGATCAACAAGGCCTGGAAGGGTTTAAATTAATTGGCCCTGCGCCCGCTTTCATTTCGAGGTTGAGGGGTAAATACCAGGTACAGATTATTATATTAGGCGGCAACATTCAGGGTATTTTGGCCAAAGTGGATTTCCCGCTGGGATGGATTTTGGACGTTGACCCCATTGGTATGATTTAATTATCTAGCATGGCTGTATTGAAAATCCGCACCAACCCTGATCCTGTTCTCAGGAAAAAAGCGAAACGTGTCAAGGACATCGATTCCGTTCAGCGTCTGATTGACGATATGGTCGAAACGCTGAATGCCGCCCCTGGCGTGGGTCTGGCGGCCAACCAGGTCGGCACCGCTCTGCGCATTATAGTTATTAGAGTTCCTGAGGAAGAGGATGTCCTTGCCTTGATTAACCCGGAAATCGTCGAAAAGCAGGGGGAAAGGTGTGTGATGGAGGGCTGTCTGAGCATACCGGGTTACCAGGCGGAAATCACAAGATCGGAATCGGTCAAGGTCAGGGCCAGGGACAGGCATGGTAAACTGGTCCGTAAAAAGGCTACAGAGCTACTGGCCCAGGCACTTGAGCACGAAATAGACCACCTGAATGGGATACTATATATAGATTACCTGCAGGATAAAGACGAACTGCTCAAAACCGATGAGGAAACGGAATAGCCTTCCTAACCCGGTGGTTTAGCCGTTCCAGTCCATCTCAACTACGAACTTGCCGGTCCAGTTTTCCAGTGCAACGGGATAAAAGCCCGGCGTATCCTTTATGATCTGGAATTCAACGTTCTGCATTTTGCCGGGACCTAGGCTGACTTCTTGTTGGCTCTCGGATAGGCCCTTTACCCTCAGGATCAAGGTATGAGTTCCCGTTACCTCCCCCACGTTCGTTACCGAAGCCGTTACGATCACCGGCTGTCCCTGTCTGACGCGCTCGGGGCCAATGGAGAAATTGCTGACAATGAATGAAGGCGGCGCCAGGGGGATGGCCGTGAAAAATCCGCCGAGTCCATCGATATCGGCGTAGTAATCGCCGGCCACGTCTTTAACCACTGTGAAGACGGCGGTTTGGCTGGCGCCGGGCGGTAAGGACAGGTCGCTGATATTTTCAACGACTCCACCGACCCTCAGTACCACGCTGTATTTTCCGGTTTGCATTCCATTATTGGAGACTATGATGCTTATATTTACGGGCTCGCCCACTTTGACATTGTTTGGCGTAATAGTGAGGTTGCTGACCGAAAACTTGGGCATGCTCATCGGTCCTGCCCCGGGGGCTGAAGGTTGCATACCTGATTGGCCGGAGTGGCTCATGCCCGGAGGCATTGCCTGAGAGGGCATAGGTGGTGGCATGTTTGGCTGGCCGGATTGCATAAATTGCTGACCGAGAGGAGGCATCTGTGGTGCTACAGGAGGCATTCCAGGCTGAGGCCGTTGCATTCCGAACGGTTGGCCGCCCATCTGGGGTGGCATTCCCTGACCCATCTGCGGTGCGCCTGGAGGCATCCCCTGCATTGGCGGTTGACCGCCTTGCTGCTGCATTTGCGGGCCTGATGGGAATTGAGGACCCCTCATACCGGGAGGCGGCATACCCGGCTGGTTCTGCTGTTGGAATGGCGGCTGCATGCCCGGTTGGTTTGGCTGCTGAAATTGTGGCTGCATGCCCGGTTGAGGTTGCTGCTGAAACGGTTGTTGCATTCCAGGCATGCCTGGTGCAGACATATCTTGAGGCATCCCCGGCTGGCCGGGGCTTTGCATACCCATGAACATGCCCTCAGGCATGCCGGACATACCCGGACGTTGCGGGCCGCCTGGCATCTGCGCATCTCCCATCCCTGGTTTACCAGGTTTGCCTTTTTGCTTACCGCCCTTTTTAAACTGTTCACCGGGGGCCCCAGCTTTTCGCTTAGAAGGCTTGGTAACCATCAAAATGGTCATCATAATTATCACGCCGAGTACGATTCCGAAGAATGCCCAGAGGTAAGGGGGCAGGTCCAGAAATCCCCCGCTTTCCTTAACTGTAAAAGATCCCGTTAAATTGCCGACCGTGACATTCGCAGCGCCGGAGTCTTCGGCATTTATCTGAAAGACTATATTATCGTTGGTCTGGTTGGGGTCCAGTGTGATAGTTTGCGGAGTGCCAACTGTTTTGCCGTTGACTTGAACTGCGAGTGGGTAAATGATCTGTTGCTGACTGTGATTGGCGGCTTGGATTTTTATGGTTACGACATCACCTTTATTGACCTCAAACGGCGATATAAAGGGCGATCCTTTGGTGAGCGTCAGGCCGTCCGGCAGGGTAGTGTTATCCTGTGCCAAAAATGAGGGATACGATAATCCGGAGATCGAAATTGCCTGTCCAAAACCGTCCGAGACCCGGCCGAGAGAGAATGCATTATCAGCATAAACTGCGCAAGGGGTGATAATCGACATCAATATCAACAGGGCGATCGGTAACGATATCAGCAACCTTCTCATGTAATAATAGCCTCCAAAATATTTACCACACATGTAACCTTTTGTAATACTCTACTCTAAAATTAAATGTAAATCAATAGTAATTAGGTATCACCGCCGTTTTCGATTTCTTCCAGCCGGTCATCGTCCAGACCGAAGTAGTGAGCGATCTCATGCTTCACTGTTCTGATGATCTCCTTTTTCAAGTCCTGCTCTGAAGAGCAATCCGCCTCAAGAGGTTTTTGGAATATCGTTATTTTATCCGGCAGCGCCAGGTTGTAGCTGTGGTCCCTTCTGGTCCGCGGAATTCCTTCGTACAAACCCAGAAGTTCATATTTGTTTTTCAATCCCAGCTTTTTAATCTGAGTGTTGCTAGGCCAGTCTTCAACGATTATATCGATATTTTCCAGCAGCTCTTTGAATTCCGCGGGCATGTTGGATATGGCGTCCAGGACCAGTTCCTCAAATTTCTCTCGCTGCATGACTTATCTCGAAAAGGGCCCTACGAGACCATGATAGCAATTTTTCGCTCGCATAACATTTCCACTTCTATTACACCAGTGAATATTGACGGTAGAGGGTTCTGAAGTTAAAATTTTCACTATTATGAAAGCTTCGAGTAAATATAATCCACAGGAAATAGAGAGGAAATGGCAGGATAAATGGGCGGCGGACCATCTATACGAAGTCAAGGAGAATGACCCGAGGCCGAAGTTTTATGCCCTGACCATGTTTCCCTACACTTCTGGAGATCTGCATATAGGACACTGGTATGCCATGGCGCCTTCGGATGTGTACGCCAGATATAAGAGTATGCAGGGATATAACGTTCTTCATCCTGTGGGTTTCGATGCTTTCGGATTGCCGGCTGAGAATAAGGCTATAGCCACGGGGGTAAATCCGGCCGACTGGACTATCAAAAATGTTGAGAATATGCGCCGCCAGCTACGGACCATCGGCGCTATTTATGATTGGAGCCGTGAAGTCATTACCTGCCTGCCCGAATACTATAAATGGACCGAATGGTTTTTCTTGAAGCTTTATGAGGCCGGTCTGGCCTATCGGGGCAGGGCGGCGGTCAACTGGTGCCCCAAATGCCAGACGGTGCTGGCCAATGAGCAGGTAGTGAACGGTGTTTGCTGGCGCTGCGACAGTATTGCAGAGAAAAAGCAGCTCGAGCAATGGTTCTTCCGAATCACAAAATATGCCGATGAGTTGCTCGAATACAAAAACATGGATTGGCCTGAGCGCATCCGCATCATGCAAACCAACTGGATCGGTAAGAGCCACGGCGCCGATATCTCATTCGGCCTGGAACATCCAGGCATTGATGAGAAGGAGATCAGGGTTTTTACCACCCGGCCTGACACACTGTTCGGCGTCACCTTCTTTGTGCTTGCGCCGGAGCATCCGCTGGTACCCGCCCTTACCACCCCGGACAGAAAAGCCGAGGTCGAGGAGTATATACGCAATGCCCAGAGACAGACCGAGTTCGAAAGGACAGCGGCAGAGACCGAGAAAACGGGCGTATTCCTGGGCAGCTATGTGATCAATCGCGTTAACAGTGAAAAGGTCCCCATCTGGATCGCAGATTATGTGCTTCCGCAATACGGCACTGGAGCAGTCATGGGCGTGCCGGCGCACGATCAGAGGGACTTCGATTTTGCCAAGAAATACGGCATCCCAATCAGGATCGTTGTGGCCCCTTATGATTGGGATGGCAAGGACCTTGAAGCGGCCCACATTGAAGGCGGAAAGATGGTCAATTCTTCCAAGCAGTTCGACGGCCTGGACAACGAAAAGATGAAATCGGCGATCTGCGATTACTTGTCCATCAAAGGTTGGGGTGGAAAGACCATCACTTACCGTCTGCGTGACTGGCTGATATCACGTCAGAGATACTGGGGCGCCCCCATCCCGATGATATATTGCCCCAAGTGCGGCATCGTACCCGTACCCGAAAAGGACCTTCCGGTTCTACTGCCGCCCAATGTGGAATTCAGGCCCACCGGCGAATCGCCGCTTAAGTACTGCGAATCGTTCGTAAATACCACCTGCCCCCAATGCGGAGGCCCCGCCAAAAGGGAAACAGATACCATGGACACATTCATGTGCTCCTCATGGTACTTTCTCAGGTACACCAGCCCCGGCTACGATAAATTCCCCTTCGAAAAAAGCAAGCTGAAATACTGGATGCCCGTCGATCTGTATACGGGCGGAGCAGAGCATGCCACCATGCACCTGCTATATGCACGCTTCTTTATCAAGGCCATTCGCGATATCGGCCTGGTCGATTTCGACGAGCCTTTTACCAGGCTTTTTAACCAGGGCATCATAGTCTTCCAGGGGGAGAAAATGAGCAAGTCCAAAGGTAACGTGGTCACGCCGGACGATTATGTATCCGACATGGGCGCCGATGCCGTACGTGTTTACCTGATGTTCGTGGGTCCCTGGGAGCAGGGTGGTGAATGGAACGACAACGGGATTGTGGGCATGAGCCGCTGGCTGAGCAGGATATGGAACCTGGCCTCATCGGGCTATGCCGTGAAAAACGTGGACGCTGAAAGCGAAAAAGAGTGTAAACGTGTTATGCACAAGACGATTAAGAAGACTTCGGAGGACATGGAACGCTTCCGCTTCAATACCATGCTGGCGGCGCTCATGGAATACTCCAACTTATTGAATAAGGTTTTGGAGGCAGGCTCCGTCTCCAAGGAGACCTGGGACGAGGCTATTAAAAATTTGCTTATTTTGATTGCTCCCTCAGCGCCGCATATGACGGAAGAGCTGTGGGCCAATCTCGGGCTTCCCTACAGCATACATAAGCAGAAATGGCCGGGATGGGACCCTGAACTGGCTTCCGATGAGGAAGTAACCCTGGTGGTACAGATAAACGGCAAGGTTCGGGATAAGCTGACGGTTCCCGTATCAATTACCGAAGACGAAGCTAAAAAGACAGCCTTTGAGCAGGAGCGCATCAAATCCTATACATCCGGTAAGGATATCCTCAAAATTATTTATGTCCCCGGCAGGCTGCTAAACATCGTATTAAAATAGCGCCGCATTGTATTATTTAAGCGATATTAAGCCTAGTAAGAGAGCGAGGTGCAAACATGCTTGAACCATTGATGACGGATAAACAACGATCCCTGCGGGACGAAGTCAGGCAATATGTAAAATCGGTGCCCAAACAGCTATTGCTGGATATGGACGCCGATAAGGTCCGGTACCCCCGTGACTATGTTGTCGGCCTCGCCAAGAAGAAACTTCTAGGGCTGCGTTTTTCCACCGAATACGGCGGAGGGGGATTGAAATGGGTGGATGAAGCCATAGCGCTGGAGGAAATCGGCGTGCTCGGCATGTCCCTGGGCTGCCTGTTCTCTTTAGTCAGCATCGTGGGCGAGTCGCTCAACGTGTTCGGCACGGACAAGCAAAAGCGCCAGTATCTGGAGCCTTTGCTCAAGGGCAAGATATTCTGTGCTGAAGCCTTGACGGAGCCCAGGGGCGGTTCAGATTTCTTCGGCGCTACTACCACCGCTGTGGAGAAGGGCGATTATTTTATTTTGAACGGCCAGAAAAGGTTTGTGGTTGGAGCTGAAGGGGCCGATATATTCCTGGTCTATGCCAGGACCGAGGGCTCGGCAGGCAAGAACATCAGCGCACTCATTGTCGAAAGGGACATGGGCGTTGAAGCCAAATATATTTACGGCTTGCTCGGCACCCGGGGTGGGGGCGCCGGCAGATTGGTCTTCAAAGATACCAAGGTGCCGAAGGAAAATCTGGTACTGGGGTTGAATAGGGGCGCCGACGTATTCAACCAGATGATGATTCCGGAACGCATGACCTCCGCTGCGGGCGCTATCGGCATGGCCAGGGCGGCCCTCGAGGTTGCCGCCAGATATACAGACAAGAGAAAGGCCTTCGGCCGCAAGATCCGTGAGTTCGAAGCAGTAAGCTTCAAAGTAGCCGACAGCATAACCAAGCTCGATGCAGCCAGGATGCTGGTATACGGCGCCGCTGCTGCAGTCGACTCGCTGGGAAGCACAGGATATACCAGAAGGCTCGTGTCAGAGGCCAAGAAATTCGGAACCGAATCTGCCTGGGAGGTAATCAACAATGCCATGCAGGTAGTAGGCGGCATCGGCTACACCAACGTGTACCCCATTGAGAAAATGTTGCGCGATGCCAGGCTTCTCATTATATGGACTGGCACCAGTGAAATAATGGATTTAATTATCCAGCATGAGTACTACCGTGAAACGCTGAAACCGACCGAGAAGGTGCGTAATGTCGAGGAGGATGCGCAGGAAGCAGGCGCAGACGAAGAAAAAATATACGAATAGACTGTGGCTGCGAAGTGGACAAGTCTGAAGCCGATGATCTGCGCCGGAGTATAGCTGCCAATATTGAAAAAGTGCAGCGGCGCCTGGCCCTTGCCTGTGAGCGGGGCTGCAGGTATTTATCAACTGTTAAGGTTATAGCTGTCAGCAAGAATTTCCCAGCGGAGGCCGTGCGCATGGCGCTCCAGTGCGGCCTCAAGCATTTCGGGGAAAACAGGGTGCAGGAAGCTCAGTCCAAGTATGCTGAACTGGGCGACATGCGGACGCAACTGACATTGCATTTCATAGGGCATTTACAGACCAATAAGGTTAAAGAGGCCGTAAAAACGGTAGACATAATACAGAGTGTGGACTCGCTGCGCCTGGCGAACATGTTGAACGAGAATGCGGCAAAAAAGTTGCCGGTTTTGATTCAGGTCAATATCGCGGAGGAGGAAACTAAATACGGTTTTCCCGTTGAAAACCTCGATGCCAACGTCAAATCCATCAGGGAATTGCAGAACCTTGAGGTTTTAGGGCTTATGACCATTGCTCCGGCAGTGGATGATCCTGAAAACGTGCGGCCCATATTTCGCAAGCTGCGAGATTTGAATGAACAGTTCGGGTTTAAAGAGCTTTCTATGGGCATGACCGATGATTTCGAGGTGGCTGTCGAAGAGGGGGCTACCATGATACGCATCGGCAGGGCAATATTCGGTGAAAGGAGTTAGAGCATGAAGATAGCTGTACTGGGCGGCGGCACCATGGGCGAGGCCATCGTTAAAAGCATACTGCGTAAAAAATTGGCCGGCCGGGAGGATATCGTTATCAGTGATGTAGCGAAGTCCCGCCGTGATGTGCTCAGTACCAGGTATAAAGTGAAGGTAACTGAAGATAACTTGGCCGCTGTTAAAGGCGCAGATGTGATCGTACTGGCCATCAAACCCCAGGACTTCCCCATTTTACTCGGTCAACTGGCCGGTCGCCTGAAGTCCCAGTTGGTTATCTCAATCGCAGCCGGGATAAGCCTGGATGGCATCTGTTCAAAGCTTAATTATTATAAGGTTGTACGGGCGATGCCCAACACGCCCGCGCAGGTCGGCAAAGGCATGACTGCCTGGACTTCCGCCAAGGACCTCAGCAATAAAGACCGTGAGATTGCTGTGTCCATCTTAGCGGCCATGGGCGAAGAGCAATATTTTGCCGATGAGAAGTATATCGACATGGCGACGGCCATCAGCGGGAGCGGCCCGGCCTATGTATTTTTATTTATCGAAGCCATGATCGATGCCGGAGTGCACATCGGCCTGCCCCGCAATGTAGCCACCAAGCTCGTTATCGAGACTATCCTCGGGTCGGCTGAGATTATGAAAAAGATGGCCAAACACCCGGCCGAGCTCAAGAATATGGTCACTTCGCCGGGCGGCACAACCACCGACGCGCTTCTGCAGCTTGAAAGCGGTGGATTACGGTCTCTGATGATAAATGCGGTGGCGGCCGCCTACAACAAGGCTAAAAGCCTGGGCGCCAAATAGTCAGGCGGCTTCGGGCTTGCGGCAGTAGAGCACTGTGCTCTTGGGAAAGATGCGGTTCAAACCGGCTTCCAGCCACTTTGTATACTTGTGGCCCGTGTAAATATCCCACACCAGGAATTTGTAGTACAGGGATGGGATAAGGGCCTTCTCATTTTTAAGTCCGAAGATGCCCTTGGACCACCACCAGACCGAATGCAGGGCATGCTTGTACCGGACGGCAAAGATAGTCAGGTCGAATTTTTTCAGCAGGTCCTGTATTTCCTGGTATTTATAGATCCGTATGTGGCCGCCCGGGGTATTGTGGTAATCGTCCGAAATCCGCCAGCAGATGGACTCGGCAAAATAGGACGGCACGCTCACGGCCAGCAGGCCGCCCGGCTTCAAAACGCGGGTTAATTCAGCCACGGCTGCCGTATCATCGGGTATATGCTCCAATACTTCGGAGCATATGACTTTATCGAATTGGGCATCCTCGAAGGGGAGGCTGAGGATGCTGCCGGAGACCATGTGCCAGGAGCCGGCTGTCTCAGCCTTCTCATCCATCTGGTCGAGCATGAATTTGGCCCTCTGCAGGCTCTCCATGTCGAGGTCGAAGGCAACTGAGGTCCCCTTATTGACCTTGGAGGCCTGCCATATATGGCGCCCGTTGCCGCAGCCCGCGTCCAGAATGAATTCACTACCGGTGATCTGTAAAAGATCATGGTCAATGGTCAGCATCTATTAAGTTCTCTTAGCCTGGACTATTGAAGAAATCAGGCAGGGGTTTTGCCTGGATGCAGCTTCTTCCATTTCTCCAGGAGCTGGTCCTTGGATTCCTTGTGTACGGGATCGAGTACGCAGCAGTCAACCGGGCAAACCTCAACGCATTTAGGTTTATCAAACCAGCCGACGCACTCGGTGCATTTGGCCGGGTCGATCATGTATATGGTTTCGCCCTCTTTTATGGCTTCATTTTTGCATTCGGCCTCACAGGCGCCGCAGCTGATACAATCATCTGTAATTTTGTAAGCCATCTCTGTTCAAACCTCCGAAATTAATATTATGAATATTATATAAAGTAAAAACCTGTTTATATAATTAAGTTAACAGCTTCTTTTTCAGGGCCACGCAAACGTGAGCCGGCACCATGTCGTCCAGGTTGCCGCCCAGCTTGATTATTTCTTTAAGCAGGCTTGAGCTTAAGAATTGATACCTCAAGTTGGCCATGAAGCACATCAGTTCAACGTCGGGAGCCAGCTTTTTATTCATCAGTGCCATCTCGAACTCGCGCTCAAAATCTGAGCTGGCCCTCAGCCCGCGCACCAGCACCTTGGCTTTCACCTGGCGGGCAAACTCCACCGTCATGCCTGAGTAAGCCCTGACTTCAACGTTTTTAAAGTCCACCACTGCTTTCCTGGCCAGGTCCACCCTCTCGTCGATAGTGAAGAGCAGCGATTTAAGCGGTATGTCGTAAACTCCGATCACCACATGGTCGAATATGGATGATGCCCTTTTTATGATATCCAGGTGTCCGTTGGTGATAGGGTCAAAGCTGCCGGGATATAAAGCGGTAGTCAAGCTGCGACCTCCTTCTGGTATATTGAAATGCCGGTGTCGCCATAGCGCTTTTCCTTGATCTTGAGCAGGCTGTCGTAGCGGTCGCTAAGAGCGGAACGCGCGGCGTGGGATACCAGTATTATCGAGTCCCCGTTTATCAGGCTGGATTGCGATATGCCCGTAATCACACTGCCCAGCGAAGTATCGGCGTAGGGCGGGTCCAAAAATATCATGTCGTATTTGCTCTCCAGGAAACCCAGCGCTTTCATAACCGGGCAACAGTATACATGAGATTGATCAATAAATCCCGTTTTCTTCAAATTCTGCTTGATGATCTGGCAGCACCTGTTATTCTGGTCGACGAAATCGATCCATTTTACGTCACGGCTGAGGGCCTCGAGGCCCAAGGCGCCGCTGCCTGCAAACAGGTCAAGGCCTCTCTCCCAGTTGCTTGCCAGAGAGCCGAGCATGGAGAATACTGCCTCCCTAACTTTGTCAGTAGTCGGCCTCACCAGGAGGCCTGGCAGTGTCTTAATTATTTGCCCTTTAGCAGAGCCGCCTGTAATACGCATTTTGGCTGATGTTGAACCGCATTTCCCGATGAAATAATAATTCGAGCACTAATTATAATACTCAATATCAATCGTAAGTCAAGCTAGCAAAATTGATTTTGACATCGTTTTGCGAGTTGTAATATACTAACCAACAGCTTTGAAAAGGGAGAGATTTAACACGTGCTCGAACAGTTTGGTTATGTCGGAATCTTCCTGCTGATTGCAACAGGTTTCACCGTACTCATCCCCCTCTTGCCCAAGCTTTTCAAACTAATGGGCCTGATACCGGGCAAGAAAACTGCTGCCAAGCTGGTCCAGTATGAGTGCGGCATGCAGACCATCGGCAAGACCTGGGTGCAGTTCAATTTCCGTTACTATTATTTTGCGGTCCTTTTCGTCCTCCTGGACATGCTGACCATCTTCCTTTATCCCTGGGCGGTCAATATTAAAGACTTAGGTGTCGGCGGGCTAGTTGCGGTGGGTATATTTTTAGTCATCCTGGCTGTAGGATACATTTATGCCTGGCGTAAGGGAGCCCTTCAGTGGAAATAGTCAGGCCTGAGGTAAATACTCCCCAGGAAGCAGACGCCGTAGAGGGCGCCTCCATCAACCAACTCATCGCAGAAAGCACCAGCGCCATACCCGATCCCGACAGGTGGATCGATGAAGTACTCGATCGCAACGTCTTCTTAACCACAGCCGATACCATCGTCGCTTGGGGACGCCAGCGCTCCATATTCCCCATGTTATTCGCCACAGCCTGCTGCGGCATGGAAGTGATCTCCATGTCGGTATCCCGCTTCGATCTCTCACGTTTCGGCATGGACGTGGTACGTTTCTCTCCCAGGCAGGCTGATGTCATGATCATCGCCGGCACTATCACCTGGAAGATGGCCCTGGCCACCCGCATGATCTACGACCAGATGGCCGAGCCCAAGTGGGTAGTAGCCATGGGAGCCTGTGCCATCAGTGGCGGCACCTTCCGCGAGTCTTACAGCGTAACACCGGGAGTGAACCGCATCATGCCGGTGGACGTGTATATACCGGGTTGTCCCCCCAAGCCTGAGGCGGTCATCTTCGGCATCACCAGGCTGCACGCCAAGATCATCAAGGGGACCATGGATAACCCCATGTTATCCAAGCACTAAATAAGAAGCAGGATATTATAAGTTGACAGTCGTAACCAGCGGTGAAGACCTCGCAAAGAAGATAGCGGAAGCTATTCCCGGCTCCGTCATCTCCAGCGACAAAACGTCCGTGATGGTGGACGCCGCCAAGCTGGCGCAGGTCGCCGAGTTCCTGAAAAACACCCCGGGACTGGACTTCAACTACCTCAATTTCGCCACCGCCGTCGACTACATCGACTATTTTGAGCTTGTTTACAGGTTGCTTTCCATGGAGCACAACCACAGCCTGGTACTCAAAACCCGCTGCTACGATAGGGAGAACCCCACGGTGCCCTCCATTGTCTCACTCTGGCGGGGGGCATATTTCCAGGAAAGGGAGATGTTCGACATGTTCGGCATCAAGTTCGAAGGCCATCCCGACCTGAGAAGGCTGCTTACATGGGAAGGGTTTAAAGGCTATCCTCTGCGGAGGGACTATCTATAAGATGCCTATCAAGACTGAGCCGTTTTATCTGAATCTCGGCCCGCAGCATCCGTCGACCCACGGCGTGTTCCGCTTGAGGGTGGAGCTGGACGGTGAGGTCATCGTCAATGTCGAGCCGATCATCGGCTATCTCCACAGGGGCATCGAAAAGTTGGCCGAGACCCGCACCTATACACAGGTTATCCCCCTGACCGACAGGCTGGACTACGTCGCCTCCATGACCAACAACCTGGCCTACTGCCTGTCCGTGGAAAAACTGGCGGGCATCAAAGTCCCTGAGCGTGCCGAGTACCTGAGGGTAATATTCTCGGAACTGATGCGGTTGGCCAACCATTTCCTGGCCATCGGCGCTTTTTTGAATGACTGTGGCGCGCTGGCTACACCTTTGATCTACATGTGGCGCGAGCGCGAGAAGATCGTCGACCTGTGCGAAATGACCTGCGGACAGCGCCTGCTCTTCAACTATATGCGTGTCGGCGGCGTGAGCCAGGATGTACCCGAAGAGTTCATGCCGGCGCTCAAGAAGTTTGTGGCCGAGATGCCTAAATTCATCGGCGAATACGAGCAGCTTATCAAGCAGAATGAGATATTTCTGGCCCGCACCAAGGGCGTGGGTATCCTGCCCAAAGAGACCGCCATCAATATCGGCGCCAGCGGACCTGTACTTCGCGGAAGCGGCGTAAACTGGGATATCCGCAAAAAGGACCCCTATTCCATCTACGAGAGATTTGATTTCGAAGTGCCTACAGGCGAAGTCGGTGATTGCTACGACCGGTTCTGGGTGCGCCTGCGGGAGATGCGGCAGAGTGTCCGCATACTCGAGCAGGCCATTGTACAGATACCTGCTAAGGGGCCGATAAGGGCCGATGTACCCCAATTCTTCAGGCCGCCGGCCGGTGAAGCCTACGGCCATATCGAAGCCCCCAAAGGAAACCTGGGATTTTACGTGGTCAGCGACGGGTCGATCGCACCTTACAGGGTGCATATCTTCCCGCCCTCTTTAATTAATGTTACCGCCCTGGCCGACATGGCGATCGGCTGGAAAGTCGCCGACCTGATCATCGTCTTCGGCAGCATCGACGTTGTACTGGGAGAAATAGACCGCTGATGACACTGCTCGATCAATTTCAAAAAATGCTCATGACCGCAGGCCTGCCGGACTGGGCTGCCTACCTGGTGCCCGCCCTGGTGGGGATAATCTTGATCATCGCCGTCTCTCTAACCCTCGTAATCATATTCATCTGGTGGGAACGCAGGCTGCTGGGACGCTTCCAGCTTCGCCTGGGCCCCAACCGCTGCGGCCCGGAAGGGATTTTGCAGCCGGTGGCCACCGGCCTCAAGCTGCTGCTGAAGGAAGATATCGTCCCGGCCAAAGCCGATAAAATCCTGCATTTCCTGGCGCCCATCGTGGTGTTCGTTCCAGTACTGATGATCTTCGCCGTCGTTCCAGTCAGCGAAGGGGCCATTTTAGCTAATTTAAATATCGGCATCGTTTACGTGATAGCCATCAGCTCAATATCCACCATCGGCATCTTCATGGCGGCCTGGGGATCGAGCAACAAGTTCGCCCTGATCTCGGGCATGCGCACCGTTGCGCAGATGGTGAGCTACGAGTTGCCTGTGGTGCTGTCTATCGTGGGCGTAGGGTTGGTTACCGGCTCATTCTCCATGCTGAGCATCGTGCAGGCGCAGAGCATCCCCTTCATCCTGCTTATGCCGTTGGGAGGCGTGATCTTCTTCCTGGGCTGCCTGGCCGAGATGAACCGCTCGCCCTTCGACCTGCTGGAAGCCGATTCGGAGATAGTGGCGGGCTACCATACCGAGTATTCCGGCATGAAATTTGCCATGTTCTTTATGGGTGAGTATGGCGTGGCCCTGGCCTATTCCGCAGTCATCGCCACCCTCTTCCTGGGCGGCTGGAGCGGACCCCTGCTGCCGCCCGTTATCTGGTTCCTGATCAAAGTGGTGCTGGTCTTCAGCTTCACCGTGTGGATGCGTGCTACGCTGCCCAGGCTGCGCGTGGACCAGCTCATGTCCTTCGCCTGGAAGGGCCTGTTGCCCATGGCAGTCATCAACCTGGTCATCATTGCTATCGAAGTGCTCGTCGTCCCGGCCTCCATGCTGTGGCTGATGGTCATATTGAATTTTGCCTTCGCGGCCGTTTTAGTCCTGCTGTGGTCCCGACTGTTCACACTGGGAGGTGGCAGGGTTGAAGTTTGAACGCTACGGCATCGGCATTGCCAAGGGCATGGCCCTGACCCTCAAACACCTTTTCAGGCCGCCGCTCACCGTGCAGTATCCCGATGAAAAGCTGGTTGTGTCAAAAAGGATCCGCGGCAACGAGCTGGTATGGTTCCCGGACAGGTGCACAGGCTGCGGCACCTGCACCAAGGCCTGCCTGCAGGGCAACATCATCCTGGTTACCCACCGCGGCGAGCCCAACAAATTCATCGTGGACAAATTCGAGCTCGATTCGGGCCGCTGCATATTCTGCGGCCTTTGCGTAGAGTCCTGTCCTTACGACGCCCTGGCCATGGGGCTGGAATATGAGTGTGCCAAGTACCGCAGGGGCGAGACTATTTTAGACAAGGATAAGCTGAAGCTGACCGATCAGCATCAGCCCAGCGCCTATTACCGCCCGCAATTCGCGGCCGGGTTGCCCAAACAGAGCCTGCTTATCTACGACAAGAAGGACGGCGGTCAAAAGTTGAATTTATTCCCGTTGAGCAAACGCAAGAGGGGGCCCGGTGCTTGATTTAATTTTCTACCTGCTGGCTGTTATTGCGCTGGCCGCGTCCATCGCCGTGATCATGGTGCGCGATATATTCCGCGCCGCCCTCTGCCTGATCATGCTGTTCATGTCGGTAGCCGGTTTCTTCCTGCTGCTGCATGCCGATTTTCTGGCCATCGTGCAGGTGCTCATCTACGTCGGGGCCATCTCCATTTTAATTATCGTAGCCATCATGCTCACCCGCGATGCCAGGCACGGCCTGCCGCTGGACAACTATAAATACTGGGCGGGCGCCGTTGGCCTGCTGCTTCTCATAGCCCTGGCCTACGGGATTTTGAACACCACCTTTACCCTGCCGGGCACTGCCCCGCTCGAGCAGACCATCCAGCCCATAGGACAGCAGTTATTCGGCAACGGCTATGTTTTACCGGTCGAGATAGCCGCCGTGCTTCTGCTTTCGGCCATACTGGGCGCCATCGCAGTATTGAGGGATAAATGATGTTTAGCGTAGGACTTGACCATTACCTTATTTTATCCGCCATCCTGTTCTGTATAGGGCTGGTGGGTGTCATCACCCAGAGGAACGTGATCAAGCTGATTATGTGTCTGGAGATCATGCTCAATGCCGTCAACATCACACTGATCGCCTTCTCCCAGTATATAACCCCCACCCTCCTGACCGGCCAGATATTCGCCATCTTCGTGATGGTGGTGGCCGCCGCCGAGGTGGCCGTGGGCATCGCCATCGTCTTCTCGATCTACCGCAGCCGCGAGAGCGTCGATATGGAAAATTTCAATATCTTGAAATGGTAACGATATGTGGGTACAGATAAAGAGCGCGCCTAATAAAGTGATCGCCGAGATGTGGAAGGACTTCTTCGAGGGAGAAGGCATCCCCATCAGGATACTTCCCGATTCTGAGAAGCTGGAATATAAAGAAAAGGTCCCCTATAAGATTTACGTCTCTCAGGAGAGGCTACACGTCGTCGAGGAGGTCTTAAGGAAGCTATAATGCCGACAATCGTCCCCTGGCTGATATTCTTACTGCCGTTCGCATCTTTTCTGCTGATTGGCTTGATCCTGCGGCCCTTCCTCAACAAATGGCCCAGGGTGGCCGGCTATGTGACCATTGGCGCCGTCGGCCTCGCCTGCGCCCTGGCTTTCTGGGTGCTGTTCGCAGTGATGGGCGCCCCGGAACACAAGCTGATGGTGGACGATATCCAGTGGGCCATCATCGGCAACCTCAATATCCATATCGGCGTCCTGGTCGACGCCCTGACCGCCGTCATGGTCGTGGTGGTCACCTTCGTCAGCCTCATGGTGCAGATCTACTCCCAGGGCTATATGAAGGGCGACCCGGGCTACCAGCGCTACTATGCCTTCATGTCCCTCTTTACTGCCTGCATGCTGGGACTGGTCTTAGCCAACAATATTTTATTCATGTTCGTATTCTGGGAGGGGGTCGGCCTCGGCTCCTACCTGCTGATCGGCTTCTGGTTCCATAAACCCTCCGCCGCCAATGCCGCCAAGAAGGCCTTCATCGTCACCCGGGCCGGCGACTTTGGCTTCCTGGCCGCCATCCTTCTTTTATATGCCAGCACCGGCACCTTTGACACCCAGACGCTTTACAACCTGGTTGCCACCGGCGCGCTGGCCGGGACGACCCTGACCTGGGTGGCCATCGGCATTTTCGCCGGTGCCGCCGGCAAATCGGCGCAATTCCCGCTGCATGTCTGGCTGCCGGATGCCATGGAAGGCCCCACCCCCGTCAGCTCCCTGATCCATGCCGCCACCATGGTAGCGGCCGGCGTCTTCCTGGTAGCCCGCTTCTACCCGCTCTTCCAGCATTCCGCCGAAGCCATGACCACCGTAGCTGTCATCGGCGCCTTCACGGCCATCTTCGCCGCCAGCATGGGACTGGTGATGAACGATATCAAGCGCGTGCTGGCCTATTCCACCATCAGCCAGCTCGGCTACATGATGCTCGGCCTGGGCGTGGGCAGCGTAGCCATCGGCATCTTCCACCTCTTCACACACGCCTTCTTCAAATGCCTGCTCTTCCTCGGCTCGGGCAGCGTCAACCACGGAACGGGCACATTCGATATGAGATTAATGGGCGGCCTGCGCAAGGCCATGCCCTGGACCTACGCCACCTTCGTCATCGGCTCGCTGAGCCTGGCCGGCATCTGGCCCCTGGCCGGTTTCTGGAGCAAGGACCAGATCCTGGTTGCGGCTTTCGCCAATAACCCGGTGCTCTTTACCCTTGCCATCGTTACGGTCTTTATGACGGCCTTCTACATGTTCCGGGCCGTCTTCATGACCTTCCACGGCGAATATAAGGGCGGCGCGGTACCCGAGCATGGCAGCCACGATGAGCATTCCCACGGCCCGCATGAATCGCCCGCCGTCATGGTAGCGCCCATGGTCGTACTGACCGTGATGGCCGTCTGCGCCGGATGGTTCAACGTGACGGGTGGCTTCAGCCAGTTGCTGGGCAGCGAGGCCGAAGGGACCAATCTCGTGGCCTCATTCCTGGGCGTTTTCATGCATCCATTGCCGCTGGCCTCATTGATCGTGGCTCTGCTGGGCATCTTCCTGGCCTATGCCATGTACCTCAAGAAGTGGATCTCCCCGGAGAAGATCGGCAATGCCCTCAAGCCCATCTATACATTACTTTACCGCAAATACTTCATGGACGAGCTTTACGAGAACGTCTTCGTCAAAACGATTTTATATAACGGCATCTTCAAGGCCATGGCCATGTTCGATTCCAGCATAGTCGACGGCACCGTCAACGGCGTGGCGAATACTACGGCCGGCGCGGGCGGGGTCCTGCGCAAGATACAGAACGGCCAGACCCAGCTATATGTGATTTCAATTGCCATCGGCGCCATCGCCATAGCGATATGCGTGTATTTATTCCATTGAGGTAAATGCTTTTGAATCTGAATTTGTTGAGCTGGATCATTTTTCTGCCCATCATCGGCATTATAGTGATCGCCGTACTGCCGAAGCCGGGCCAGAAAACTGTTAAATGGATAGCTCTATCTTTCGCCCTGGCCTCCTTCCTCATATCCATTGCCATGTTCTGGATGTTCGACAGGTCGGGCTCGGCCATCGGGCATATGCAGTTCGAGGAGAAGATAGCCTGGATACCGGCCATCAATGCCTACTATCACCTGGGCGTGGACGGCTTGAGCATCCCGCTGGTCATCCTCATGACCTTCCTGGGCGTCGTCTCGGTGCTGGTCTCCTGGAAAATACAGCTCAGGCCCAAAGAGTATTTTATCTGGATTCTGCTGCTGGAAAGCAGCATCCTGGGCGTCTTCTGCTCGCTGGACCTGATCCTTTTCTTCCTGTTCTGGGAGCTGGAGCTGATCCCCATGTACTTCCTCATCTCCATCTGGGGCAGCGGGCGCAAGGAATATGCCGCCAATAAATACCTTATATATACGCTGGTCGGCAGCTCATTCATGCTGGCCGGCATTCTCAGCACCTATTTTATTACGCATACCTTCGACCTTACCGCCCTGGCTGGGATCTCCATAACCTCCTCATTTATACCGCTGACCGTACTCTTCTTCCTGCTGATCGTGGGCTTCGCCATAAAACTGCCGGTCTTCCCGCTGCATACCTGGCTGCCGGACGCCCATACCAACGCCCCCACCGCCGCCAGCGTAATACTGGCCGGCGCACTGCTGAAAATGGGCGGCTACGGCATGATACGCCTGTGCGTCAGCATGCTGCCGCAGATAGCGGTGCAATATGCTCCAGTCATGTGCACCCTGGCCGTCATCGGCGTGGTTTACGGCGCGGCGGTCACCATGCGGCAGACCGACCTCAAGCGGCTGATCGCCTACAGCAGCGTGAGCCATATGGGCTACGTGCTGCTGGGCATCTTCGCCCTCAACCAGGTGAGCCTGGCGGGCGCCAGCCTGCAAATGTTCAGCCACGGCGTGATAACCGGCCTGCTGTTCGCCATGGTCGGGCTGGTCTACGACAAGACGCATACGCGCGACCTCAATAACCTGAGCGGCCTGGCCCGCCAGATGCCCATCATCGTGGTGGTCTTCAGCATCGCCGGACTGGCTTCGCTGGGCCTGCCGGGCACGGTGGGCTTCATCGCCGAGTTCATAACCTTCGCCGGCAGCTTTGCCAGCATCACCATCGCCGGGATGAAGATATTCACCCTGATCGCCGTTACCGGCGTCGTGGTTACCGCCGGCTATATGCTCTGGATGCTCCAGCGTGTCTTCTACGGCTACCCGCTGGACAAGTATAACGGCGTTAAAGATGCCGATGCCGTTGAGATGATCAGCACTTTCTCATTTGTGGCCGTCATCATGGCGGTGGGCATCTACCCGGCCGTACTGACCAATGTGATTAACATGGGTGTGGCGCCCATCGCCAGGCTGATTGGAATGTAACCTATGATGAGCTGGATGGTTTAGATACATGTTGATTGATGAGATGAAATATATTACGCCTGAGATAAGCCTGCTGTGCTTCGCCCTGCTTATCGTGGTGGTGGACCTTTTCGTCACCCGCAAAGGCGTATTGCCCATCCTGTCCGTCATAGGCGCCCTGGTTGCCGCTTTCTTCACCGTCGGGCTGTGGGGCAACGGCGGCATATCCGCCTTCAACAACATGATAGCCATCGACCAGTTCGGCCTCTTTTTCAAGCTCCTGATCCTGGCCTCGTTGGTGCTGGTGGTGATGGCCTCCAACAAATATGTATTGAAATTCGAGAAGTTCCAGGGCGAGTACTATGCCGTGCTCATGCTGTCCGCCATCGGGTTGATGCTGCTGGTCTCGGCCGTCAACCTCATCACCATCTACGTCTCGCTGGAGCTCAGCAGCATATCGCTCTACGCGCTGGTCAGCTTCCTCAAGGACAAGGCATCCAGCGAAGCCGGGCTGAAATACCTCATCCTGGGCGCCGTGGCCTCCGCCATACTGCTTTACGGCATGGCCTTGACCTTCGGCTTGACGGGAAGCACCGGCCTGACCGCTATTGCGGACTATTTCAGGACCTCGTCAACGGCCTCGCCCCTGCTGTTGACCGGCCTGGTCCTGATCATTGCCGGGTTCGGCTTTAAGATCGCCAGCGTGCCTTTCCAGTTGTGGGTGCCCGATGTTTACGAAGGCGCTCCCACTCCTATTACCGCTTACCTGTCGGTGGCCAGCAAGGCTGCCGGCTTTGCCGTTATTACACGCATCCTCATGACGGCCTTCGGCCAGCCGGACTGGCTGCATGCCGAGTGGGCCATTATCATTGCGGTGCTGGCGGCGCTTACCATGACCGTCGGCAACGTGACGGCCCTGGTGCAGACCAATATCAAGAGGCTCTTCGGGTATTCCAGCATAGCCCAGGCGGGCTACCTCATGGTGGGCCTGGCGGCCATGGGCATGGCCACGCAGGGCAACGCCGATATCCGCAGCGGCATTATCTTCTTCCTCTTCAGCTACACGCTGACCAACCTGGGCGCCTTCATCGCCATTATCGCCATCTCCAATAAGATCGACAGCGACCAGATCGCTGACTATACCGGCATGGGCAAACGCTCACCATTGCTGGCCGGCGCCCTGACCCTCTTCCTGGTATCGCTCACGGGGTTGCCTCCCACGGCCGGGCTTATCGCCAAGATCTACATCTTCAACGGCGCCGTGGACCAGGGGCTGCTCTGGCTGGTGGTCATCGCAGTTATCAACAGCGTAATCTCCGCCTTCTACTATTTCAGGGTGGTCAAGGTCATGTGGATGGGCGAGCCTGCCTCGCAGGATAAAGTCACTTCATCCTGGCCGGAATGGACGGCGCTGGCTGTCTGCTGCATCATGGTGGTCATCATCGGCGTGGCGCCGGGCGCATTCGTGGGCCTGACCCAGGCCGCCGTCAAAATGTTCGGCATCTAGTCTTTGCCCCCGCGGGGGCAAAGAAAGCTCTAAACCCTAAATCCTAAACAAATTCTAATATCCAAATTCCAAAGGCTCTTTCGTTTTAATCTTTTGAACTTCGTCATTGCTAAGGGCGATTCTGTAGGGGCGTACCTTCAGGTGCGCCCGCGTATATAACACGTCATTGCGAGGCGCATGGCGCCGTGGCAATCCCTAAAATCGAAGGCCTGGAGCCCCTAGCCATTGAGATTGCTTCGCTTTGCTCGCAATGACCTGTGAATAAAGTCGTCATTGTGAGTATTCCCTGTTGCACGTAACTGCTATATAAGTTGTGATAGAATTGTCACATTGATTGGCTATTCATCCACGGTAATTAGTAGGGTAGAAGGAGGTTGTTGAAATGCCGGATAAATCTGAATACGTAAAACTATTTGAGCCGGGGTCGATCGGAAGGCTGAAAATCAGGAACCGCATCGTAATGCCGCCCATGGCGACGAACTATGCTGCTGCTGACGGAAAAGTAACCGATTTGATGATTGCCCACTATGAGCAACGGGCCGCGGGTGGGGTGGGGTTGATCATCACCGAGGGGACGTGTCCTGATTTCCCCGTGGGCAAAGGTTGGCCCAATGAAGCAGGTATTGACGATGACAAATATATCCCCGGCTTCAAACGCCTGGTAGATGCTGTTCACAAGCACGGGGCCAAAATAGCCATGCAGTTGCACCACGCGGGCAGGGAGGCCAGGCAGCAGTTCACCGGGAAACAGCCGGTGGCTCCGTCATCAATCCCTGCGTCCGGGACTGCTGACGTCCCCAGGGAATTAACTGTGGATGAGATTAAGGCTCTGGTCAACTGCTTTGCAATAGCAGCGGCGCGGGCCAGGAAGTGTGGCTTTGACGGCGTGGAGATCCACGGAGCTCATGGCTACCTCATACATCAGTTTTTATCTCTGCGATCTAATAAACGGACCGACAGCTATGGAGGCGACCTGGCAAACAGGTCCCGTTTCCTGCTGGAGGTTATCGGGGCAGTCCGGAGCAAGGTGGGCGCTGATTACCCCGTATGGTGCAGGATTAACGCGGAAGAGATGGGGCCGAAAAGCATATCTTCGGAAGATCTCCCGGCCATCGCCAAAATGGCGGAAAAGGCGGGGTGCGACGCTGTGCATGTATCCGTCTATGGGCTGCGGACGATGACTGATGTGGCGGGAGAGCTGTTGCCTTACGCCGAGTCGGTTAAAAAAGCAGTTGGCGTCCCTGTCATTGCGGTCGGCTTTATGTCCCCCGAGGTCGGCAATATGGCGCTGCTGGAAGGCAAGGCCGACTTCATAGCTATGGGGCGCAGATTGCTGTGCGATGCCGAAATTCCTAATAAATTGATGGAAGGCAGGCCGGAGGACATTGTGCCTTGTATACAGTGCTTGCAATGCGAGTGGAAGGTACATACTGCTGAAGGGATACAGTGCAGCGTCAATGCCACCCTGGGCAGTGAGTACAAATACCCGCTTGCAAGGGCGTCGAAGGCTAAGAAGATTCTTGTGGTAGGCGGAGGACCGGCCGGCATGGAAGCAGCACGTGTGGCCGCTCTTCGAGGCCATGATGTAACATTATATGATTCCGGGTCGAAGCTCGGCGGACAGTTGCTGCTGGCCGGTATGCCTCCTGATAAACAGCAAATTAAGCATTTGGTGGACTATCTGAGCACGCAGATGCGTAAGCTGAATATCAAGGTGGAGCAGAAGGCCGCCACTGCGGAATTGATTCAAAAGATGGATCCCGATGCTGTTATAGTGGCAACCGGGGCTGCGTCACCCCTCATACCGGATATCCCGGGCCTGGATAAAATCAAATCTTTGTCTGTCGCGGAGGTACTATCGGGCCGCAGTCAAATAGGTAAACGCGTGGTCGTTATCGGCGGCGGTCTGGTCGGGTGTGAAACCGCCGAGTTTTTAGCTGCACAGGGCAAAGAGGTAACCATTATCGAGGTACTGCCTCAAATATTGGCGAACAAGCCGCCTTTGCTTCAAATCAAGACGTTACTCTCAATCACCGGGAGGGGGATTGTCATCAAGACCGGCGCAACCTGCGAGAAAGTGTCCACGGAAGGAGTGACGATATGCACTCCGGATGGTACGAGCCAGACCATTCCCGCCGACACCGTAGTTATTGCCACGGGCAGCAAGACGGATAGACGCCTTTACGATGCCCTTCAGGGTAAAGTGGGCCGGATCATTCTTGTGGGCGACGCTGTTGAGCCAAGGTCCATATTTGAGGCGGTTGCCGACGGCTTTAAAGCCTCTATGTCTTTATAGTAGATAACACGTCATTGCGAGGCACGTAGTGCCGTGGCAATCCCCCTAACCACGTCATTGCGAGGAGCCGCAGGCGACGTGGCAATCCTTCGATTCGAAGATTACAATCTCCGTACAAAAGATTGCCACTCTACGCTCGCAATGACCTGTTGACTCGAGCGTAATGCCGTCAAGCCACAAAACCACCTCATTACGAGGAGCTCGCAGGCGACGTGGCAATCCTTTGATCGGAGGTTCCGTAACTAACGACGTGGGACATGTATTCCAACGCAAATGACATCCGGGTAGGGGGCGTTGACGAGCGAATTCCCGTAGCCAACGACACGAGGAAACGTCTTCCAATGGTAAGCTGTCCGGTCAAGGGGCGTTGAAGAGGGGCTTTAGCCCCTCTTAGAAAAAAAGTGCCCTCTCCCTTGTGGGAGAGGGCAGGGTGAGGGCATAAATTTCCTCGCAATGACCCCTAATAAACACGTCATTGCGAGCGTAGCGACTTAAACCCGTCATTGCGAAGCCGATCGCAATCGGCTGAAGCAATCCTTTGATCGAAGGTAGCAGTCTTCAAATACAAGGATTGCCACGTCACTTCGTTCCTCGCAATGACCGGTTAAGTTGACACTCCATATTACGGGTGCTAGACTGCTGATTCGTGAAACGCATAGGCATTTTATACCATCCCAAAATCGGTAAATCCGAGCAATTTGCCGCTGACGTCGAGCAGTTTTTGAAGCGCAAAGGCGTGCAATGCTGGGTTCATTCGTCCTGGGACGAGGTTGGGGCTAAAAAACAGCTCGATGGTACCGACCTGGCAATCAGCGTGGGCGGCGACGGCACCATACTGCGCGTGGCCCGGATCATCTTTCCGCTTGAGATCCCCATCGTGGGCATTAATTTCGGCAACCTGGGTTTTATGACCGAGCTCCGGGCCGAAGAAGCCCTGGATAAGCTGCTGGTCATTATAGAAGGGGGAGGCTGGACGGAGGAAAGGACCATGCTCCAGGCCGCGGTTACACGCACCGGGAATAAATACCACGCCCTCAACGACGTGGTCGTGGGCCGGGGCAAATTCCTCAGGCTCGTCAACATCCAGGTTCATATCGATGGGGAAGCCTTCACCAAGTACAGGGCGGATGCCGTAATCGTGGCGACCTCTACCGGCAGCACGGGCTATTCCCTGGCTGCCAATGGGCCCATCCTTCACCCTGAATCGCGGGACATTATTTTGAAGGCCGTTTGCCCCCATTTAAGCATGGATAAGGCGGTGATTTTATCCCCGGCATCGGTTGTAAGGGTGAAGGTCTTCACCAACCACGGGGCGGTCGTCAGCATGGACGGCCAGGTAGAGGAGCCGCTCAACACCGAGGATGAGATCGAAGTGTCCCTCAGCCCGCATGTGACGAAGTTCATCCGATTAAGGCCCAAGAGCGAATTTTATTCTACGCTGGTATCCAAACTGAAAGGGAAGTCATTATAAATGTTAACCCGTCATTGCGAGGCACGCAGTGCCGTGGCAATCCTTTGATCGGAGAAAGTGACACGTCATTGCGATTTATTTTACACGTCATTGCGAGGAGCCCGCAGGCGACGAAGCAATCTCTATAATCGAAGAAAGTGTTACGTCATTGCGAGCGAAGCGAAGCAATCCTTACATTCGAAGAAGAAAAGGACTATTAAAATGAAAGTTGAAAAAGCCACTATAGACGATGTCAAGCAGATGCATGAGCTTGTGAATAAGTTCGCGGGCAAAGGCGAGATGCTGCCGCGAGCTTTGAGCGAGATATATGAAAACCTGAGGGACTACCTGGTGATACGCAACAGGGCCGGCAAGGTGGCCGCCTGCGTGGCGCTGCATATAAGCTGGGCCGACCTGGCCGAGGTCAAGGCGCTGGCGGTGGTCCAGGCGCAGCAGAAGAAGGGCGTGGGGGCGGCGCTGATCAGGGCCTGTGTGGAAGAATCGAAGGCGTTGGGCATACCGCGCATATTCTGCCTGACCTACAAGCCCGGCTTTTTCAAGAAGCAGGGCTTCAAGGAAGTGGAGAAGGCGGAGCTGCCGCGCAAGATCTGGGCGGAGTGCTATAGCTGTCCCAAGTTCCCCGACTGTGACGAAGTCGCGCTGGTCTACGATGTGACGGCGGCCGACTGATGCAGGAGAAACTGGTATCCAGCAAGACTGTGTTTGACGGTAGGGCGGTGCGCCTGCGCATCGATACCATCCAGAAGGCGTCCGGCGAGGTAACCACCCGTGAGATCGTGGAGCATGCCGACTGCATTGCCGTAGTCGTCCTCGACGATAATAATAATGTAATACTGGAAAAGCAGTACAGAAGGCCTGCGGGCAAGGTCCTTCTGGAGATACCGGCCGGCGGCATAGAGGAGGGTGAGACGCCCGAGGAGGCCGTCAAGAGGGAGCTGCAGGAGGAGATCGGCTACCTGCCCGGCAAGGTGACCAGGCTGGGCGGTTTCTATTCTGCCCCCGGCTACTGCACCGAGTACCTGCACCTTTTCCTGGCTACTGATTTGAAACCGTCGCATTTAACCGCCGAAGATACGGACGAGATCGAGATCGTGCGGATGCCTGTTTCCGAGATCAAAGGCCTGATCGACAGCGGTCAGATATGCGATGCAAAGAGCGTGGCGGGGTTGCTGCAGTTTTTGGGGATGAGGAAGTAGGTGATTAGTTATATATTAGCTTTTTTATAATATCCAAGTGATCATAAGACCATTTCTACTCTATGCGTATTTAATGGCCCGCTAAAACTAGCTAAGGAACCGCTAATTATAGTGGAAGACTCCCTCCTGGGTATTTATTGATTAACGCAAATTAGAGTGATAATATTTCCGCAATCTTAAGGTTACGTTATTTGTGCAGTGTAATTATTTAGAAGGTTGGAGAGGTAGTTAAATGCCGCAGCATGAATCACTTGATGAATTAGTTGCACATAGTGCGATTGAATTTGCTGACCAAATTAAAGCTGCCGCTGCCATGGCATCAAACGAAGAGGAAATCCGCATTGAGGCTGAAAAACAGCTTGCCTTTATTCAGAAAGAAACCGGCATTAAATTGGAGGGCCATCATGAATTTACCGTTGCCAGCGGCCGCATTGATTCGGTTTATGATCGGGTAATCATTGAGTATAAGAAACCACGCGATGCTGCAACGAGAATCGGACCGACTGTCGATTCACCCGGAAGCAAAAAGGTAATTGAGCAAATTAAAAAGCGATTCTTCGACCTACGTAGTCAATACAAACAACCCATGAATAGCTTGTTCGGGGTGGGACTTGATGGTAATCACTTCATTTTCATCCGTTACAGGGACGATAAGTGGCAGGTACAGCAGCCGGTCGAGGTAAATAAGTATTCGGCAGAACGTTTTCTATGGGCATTATTTAACCTTGGTACAAAGGGAAAACCCTATTCGCCGGAATATCTTGCCGGGGATTTTGGATCGGATGCAAAACTTGCTCAAGACGGAATAGTAACCCTCTATAATGCAATTTCAAATTGTACTCATCCAAAGGCACAGGTCTTTTTCGATCAATGGAAAATACTTTTTGGTGAAGTCTGCGGATATGATGTAAATACTACTTCTGAAAAAATAAAGAAATTGGCTGAATCATATAACGTGCCTGTAACCGATCTAAAAACTGCCGAACTCCTCTTTTCAATGCATACCTATTATGCCTTACTTATGAAACTACTGGCATCTGAAATAGTAGCTTTCTTTCACAAATTACCGACACCTATACAGAAGATGATGCAAGCTGAAACGAGCAATAAGCTGAAACGTGAAATGGAAGATTTAGAGGCGGGTAGTATTTTCCGTCACTTGAATATTACCAATTTTCTTGAGGGAGATCTTTTTGCATGGTACATACCGGTTTGGACAGACCGTATAGAGCAGCTAATTCGAGATATGGTAGCTAAATTGGATGATTATAATCCAGGTACTCTCTCAGAGGAACCCGCGGTTAGTAGAGATTTACTTAAGAAACTATATCATTATCTTTTCCCAAAAAGTGTACGTCATGACCTGGGGGAATACTTTACGCCAGACTGGCTAGCTGAACACATACTTGATGAAGTGGGTTACGAGGGCGATCCGGATAAACGGGTGCTTGATCCTGGCTGCGGTTCAGGCACATTTCTTGTCATGGCCATTAATAGTGTAAGAAAATGGTATGACCTCAACCGTGAGCGCTGTCATTTCAATGAAACCGAACTATGCCGAAAAGTCTTAGCCAATATATCTGGTTTTGATCTCAATCCTCTTGCTGTTATGGCAAGTCGTACCAACTATCTCATAGCAATAAGAGATTTGATTAGCCGTGTAGAAAAAATAGAAATACCTGTATATCTTTGTGATTCTATTGTGACACCGGCTGAATACGGTGGATTATGGGCAGGAAGCTTAGGAAAAGCAAAGGAATTTAAGACTGCCGCAGCAAAATTCTTGATTCCAATTGAAATTGCCAGCAGTCGACAAAACGTAACGCGTTACGCGGAGCAACTGGAATTCTGCGTTAAGAACGGGTATTCAGCTCAAGAATTTGCGCAGCGATGTCAAGAGGAAAATTTGCCCATGGAGGCCGAGGGCCTCCATACGAATCTATATTCAGAATTGGTTAAATTGGACAAGGCAAATAAAAATGGAGTATGGGCACGTATAATAAAAAATGCCTTTGCACCTTTGTTTATTGGAAAGGTAGATTACGTTATTGGTAATCCGCCTTGGGTATTTTGGAACAACCTTCCAACTGATTACCGGGAAGAGATACGCAACTTAATGACTGATACATATAAAATCATGGCAAAACAAGCTTCCACTATGAAACGGCTTGGGGCCGCTGGGAAGGACATCAGTATGCTCTTCTTCTATGTTTCGTTGGACAAGTATCTTAGCGATAATGGCAAATTGGGTTTTGTAATTACACAAACCATTTTTCAATCCACTGCCGGTAATGAGTTTCGTCGTTTTTACCTACCCGATTCAACAAAAATTAAAATTATAAAAGTTGAGGATTGGGTAAATGTGCAACCGTTTAGGCCTATGGCCGCAAATAAAACTGCAGTTGTTATTGCTCTAAAAGATGCAGAAACGACTTATCCCGTTAAATATGATACTTACACATCTAGAGACGATTTCGACAGAGAAAGCGCTTCATTAGCGGATGTAATAAAATCATGTAAATTAACCGAAGGCGAAGCAATACCAAGCAATCCAAGAGATCGCACTAGTTTTTGGATAATTGAAGGAGCTTCAGAACAATTAAGAGGAGCAATATCCGAGATTACGATTCAGGCAAGGCGTGGTATAGAAACTGGTTTAGAATCGGTTTTTCGTGTCAGGCTGCTGAAGTCACTAAATAATAAAGATGTTTTGATCGAAAACAACCAAGATCGGGCTAGGGTAGCTGTCAAGCATGTTAACGCAACTATGGAAAATGGTCTTTTGATGCCATATATAACTGGCGCCACAATGCAAAGATGGCAATTCCAGGTGGCTGGTTATTATATTGTTCCTCACACAACTGCAACCGGCATGTCACCCTTATCACTAGACGTAATCAAACATGAATACCCAAAAACCTATGCATATTTCAATCAATTTAAGGATCAACTTGAAAAAAGAATTATACATTTAAGGTGGGGGAAGAAGAACCCGTTTTATTCAATGTATGGCATCGGACCTTATACATTCGCCCCATTCAAAGTAGCCTGGAAACGCACCACTAAAGACTTTGGGGCTGTTGTGTTATCCACGGTAAACGATCCTATTCTTGGCAAGCGATTAGTAGTTTCCAAATGGCAAAGTAATGATAGTTCCTTTTGACGATGAAGACAAAGCCCATTTTCTTTGCGGATTACTGAATTCCGAAATAGGCCGCATGCGCATTAATAGGTCAATTACAAGTGAAGCGCATAAGGACATTATTAACGTGTTACCATTGCAGAAGTTTGACCGAAAGAATAAGCTTCACAACGAAATTGTCAAAATGTCCAAACAACTGCATAATCTTGCTCAAGACGGACGAGATTTAGAAAAGCTGGAAAGTAAATTAAATTCGATAGTGAAGGAGTTGTGGAAAATAGGTTAAATTCTCATAATTTCTATGTGACTATACAGTAATTATTGCATTAAGTCCGGGATATATATGAAATATGCTTAAAGTTGATTATATTGACAATTTCGAAACGAAGGCTCGGGATACTATCCGTGAAGTGGCAGCGGCGGCTGAACATGTGGACATCGCAGTAGCGTTTCTATCATTTAGAGGATGGATCGAGCTTAAACCCTGTCTGACCGCAATGGTAGGGCGAGGCGGCAGACTCCGTGTAATTGTAAGACGGGACACAATGCAAACCAGTCCGGAGGCCATTGAGGAGCTACTACACTTAGAGAATACACAGGTGGCTTTTGGGCTTTCTGATACTAATTTTCACCCAAAAGATTATTTATTCTACTCAAATGGGGGACAGTGCCTGACAGTAATTACATCATCAGTCAATGCCACCTACCCTGGCTTGAACCATAATGACGAAGGCGGTGCCATTGTCACACATTCAGATATGGAAAATGATGAGGCTGCGAAAAAAGCAACAGGCATTTTTAACCGGCGGTGGGAGAATGCCACCATGATTGACGAGAAAATCCTTACTGACTTCAAGAATGCCGCCAGGAAACCTGAATTTAGCGAAGGTGATCTGGTAAGAAGCACCAATGAACTTTTCAAAGGCTATGGGATAGGACGGATTCAGAAGGCACGTGGGGCACAGGCAAAAGTGGAGTTTAATCCTTCCGTTTTCATGCGACCACCGTATCGATCCGAAAATAAAATATTACAATTAGAAGAGCTCGAAAAGATTGACTCACCTATTACCAGGGCAACCAATGGAATATGGGAAGAGCCGAGTCGATTCGAACTTAAAATGATGGCTGCCAGATTCCTTACAAGCAATAAAGGTGGCCAACTGTCAAATGCACGTACCCAAATACTCCCTCACCAAATCTTCGCAGCTTACAGAGTCGTCTCAAGTCCATTGAGAAGATATTTATTGGCAGATGAGGTTGGTTTAGGAAAGACAATTGAGGCTGGAATGGTCTGGCAGGCGCTTTGGCAAAGAGGTCAGGCTAAACGTACACTGATTATTACACCTGCCGGATTAACAACACAGTGGCAAGAGGAGATGCAAGATAAATTTGGCCAATTGTTCGAAATATTCGGCCGTGACTTCTGGGCAGTGAATCCCAGGATATGGGATTTGAAGGCTGCAGCTATCGCTTCCCTTGATACCTTGAAAAGGGCGGAGCATAAGAAAGCATTGCTAGAAAACCGCAAGTGGGACCTTGTAATCTTTGACGAGGCCCACCGCCTTAGCGCAATGAGCTACGACACAGGGAAAACAGATAAAACTCAGAACTATAAACTTGCCGAAGAAATAAGACACAAGCATTACTGCGATGCGATGCTTTTATTGACTGCTACACCACATCAGGGTGAAGAGAACAATAGCCGGTTCAAGAATCTTATTGGCCTTCTGGAAGATGATATTGACTTTACAGGGCTGGATGAACCCACGCTGTTTTCTGGAACCGGAAAAAAGTTCACAGAATTGGTTATTCGTACACCTAAAAAAGATGTCACAGATGCACAGGGACAAAAGGTCTTTAAAGGGCGGCAAACACACAGAATACCTGTAAAGCTCTACGATGATGAAATGACATTTTACAAAGCTGTCGTTGAGTATATTAGAACCGGTTACAAGTCACTGGAACAGATAAGTAATCATAGGCAAAAAAGAGCTGCAGGATTTTTATTAACCACATTCCAAAAATTGAATTCAAGTTCAACGGCAGCTATCAAGGCAGCGCTCCAAAAGCGATTACAGCGGTTAAAAGGTGAAGTTGACGTTAAAACTAGTGCTGAGGGACCCACAGAGGACGATCACGACGAGAGATTTGAAGGAGAATATGAGGAGAACGAAGCATTAAAGCACGAACTCGATATAATGCAATTTGAAGTCAATACACTTGAAAAGCTTATAGAGTTAAGAGTTAAACGCGACCACAAATTGGATGAGGTACTTAAGCTAATCGAAAGAGTGTTTGAGGAAAGCGCCAAGAAAGAGCAAGAGAAAATTCTCATTTTCACTGAATACCGTGAGACACAAAGATACTTGGTGACTGAACTCGAGAAAAAATACGGCAAGGGCTCTACAGTTGTCATTCATGGAGACATGAAACTAGAACGGAAGGAAGAAAGCATACAGGATATTGATGTAATTTGGGGACCTTTCTTTAAAGATGGAGCGTTAACCGCACCCACAACAAAGCGAACCAGCCAACGCCTATTTAGAGATCATGATAAAGTGAGATTCCTAGTGTCCACCGAGGCGGGTGGCGAGGGGATCAATCTTCAGTTCTGTCACATTTGTATTAATTACGATTTGCCTTGGAATCCGATGCGCCTTGAGCAACGTGTTGGACGCGTATATCGGTTCGGGCAAGATAAGGTAGTTCAAGTCTACAATTACTTGAATAAGGGAACCATAGAAGATTTGGTTCAATCATACTTCCAACACAGACTTGAAAGAGCATCTACAGCAATAGCGGCCGTTACAGGGGAGGATCTGGAAGAAATACTTGGTACACTGAATGGCCAACTGGAAAGTGAGATTGATCCATCCAAGATTTATCAACGAACTATAGTGGAAGGCACCTTGAATAAACAAAGTCAAAAGGAAATAACTGAAGCTGTTGAAAGAGCGAAGCGGGCATATGAAATAGCTACACAGAGTTTGTTCAGAGATGTTTCAAGTTACTCATTCTCAAATTATCAGCGAGAAATCGCTACGGAATTGACTTTAGGTGACCTTCAACAGTTCTTCGAAAAATTCTTAACGACGCAAAGAAGACAAGTACAACGGAAAGGTGGTTTTTATGAATTCATAGTGCCTGATGTCCTTCGATCATATGGGTTACCGGACCGATATCAAATAGCTACGTTTGACAGAGAATTAGCTATCAAGCGCAGTGACTCCGATTTTATGGCTTTAGGCCATCCTTTCATAGATTCAATGCTTACATATGTCGGTTCTTATGATTTCGGCGGTCTTACTGCTGTCCGAGAGATAAAAGCTGCAGGATTGGCAGGGGAATCTGGTTTTCTATTCATATTTGTGATGCGTCACAGGTTAACGCGTGATGACGGAGATGAATATTTATTTGAATTTATGCCCGTATTTGTTGATGCAAAGGGTAAGGTAGATGAAAAACCGCTAGCCTATGCGCTTAAACCTGGGGCTCGTGCTAGTGGTTCAATTAACGCACCTGATCCCACGACAGCATTTCAAACAGCTAAGAAATACGTTGAGCAAAAAGCATCAATATGGGACTGGGATGAGGATATTGAATTCGTCGGTTTAAGCTGGGTGATTTTCAAGTAACCCAAAATAGCTGATTTTATTAAAAGTTGGCTAACACATTGCCTTAAATCACCGCATTCGCCACCTGTGAGGCCCATGCTGGGCTCGTTGCGGTCTCTGCGCAGGTCGTAGGTCACGTTTTTGCCTTCGACGATCATTCCAGGACTTTTAGGCCGCTAAGCTGTCACAAAGGCAGAATGTGATAGAATATCGCTACAAAAATGCCACTAATCAGGAGACAGGAACAATTAATGATTAGACGACTTCTTTTTATATGGACGATAGCTGTTTTGAGTCTTTCGATTTTATATGGCTGCAGTGCTCCTGCTCTAACCGGTATACCCTCCGGAACTGCAGACCAGGGGACGCCAAACCCCATTGCCGACCAGTTTAAGGCGCAGGGCATGTCCCTGGTCCAGCAGGGCAATTACAAGGACGCTATTACGGCTTTTAACCAGGCTATCCCGCTGCAACCCCAAAACTCTGAGCTGTACCTCGATCGTGGGGTAGCCTATGACCTGTCCGGAGATATAGATACGGCCATAGGTGATTACACCAAGGCCATCGCCTTTAACAACCAGGATTTCACGCCGTACTATTTGCGCGGCCGTGATTATATCCTTAAAGGAACGTTTGACCCGGCCATGGCCGATTTAAACAAGGCCATTGAGCTCAATCCCAACTATGCCCAGGCCTACCAGTATCGTGGAGTGATCTATTCAGCTCAGAAACAGTATGACAAGGCGATTGCCGATTATACCAAGTCCATTGACCTGCAGCCGGCGGCGGTGACCTATTACAACCGGGCCAATTCTCATTATTTAAATAAGGAATCCGATGCGGCCATTGCGGATTTAACGAAGGCAATCGAATTAGACCCCAAATATACTCACGCCTATTACAACCGGGGAGCAATCTACTGGGCTGATGATAATTACACTATGGCGCTGGCCGACCTGAATAAAGCTATAGATCTGGACTCCACATATGCAGTGGCGTACTTTACACGCGGCCAGGTCAATGAGGCGTTGGGGAATAAAGCCGATGCCATTGCAGACTTCAATGCAGCCGTCGCCCGCACGACGAATCAGATGATAATCGACAATGCCAGAAGCGAGCTGAAAAGTCTGGGACAGTAGGCACGCTTCTTCGTACAAAGGATTGCCGCAGGGCTTCGCCCTTCGCAATGACGGGGTATTTAGGTGGGTGGGGCTAAAGCCCCTCTTAAACGCCCTCGGGATGCATGATGGGATTTCCTTCGTACAAAGGATTGCCACGGCACGTTGTGCCTCGCAATGACGTGTTTTCGAGCCCTTCACAATGACGGGGTTTCCTTCGTACAAAGGATTGCCACAGGGCCACGCCCTTCGCAATGACGTATTTAAATCGCTCGCAATGACCTGATCACAGCATCCGCCACCTGTGAGGTGCCCACGCTGGGCTCGTTGCGGTCTTTGCGCAGGTCGTAGGTCACGTTCTTGCCTTCGGCGATCACAGCGGCGATGGCGTTTTCCATCCTGTTGGCGGCTTTCTCTTCATTGAGGTAGCGCAGCATTAACACGGCGGAGAGCATCTCTGCCATGGGGCTGACCTTGTTCATGCCGGTATACTTGGGGGCGCTGCCGTGCGTGGGCTCGAAGAGGGCCACGCCGTCACCGATGTTGGCGCCGGGCGCCAGGCCCAGGCCGCCCACCAGGCCGGCACACAGGTCGGAGATGATATCACCGTAGAGGTTGGGCAGCACAAGCACGTCGAAGATCCTGGGATCGCGCACCAGCCGCATGCAGAGCGCATCCACCAGCACCTCGTCATACTCGATCCCAGGGTAATCCTTAGCCACCTCGCGGGCCACCGAGAGGAATAGCCCGTCGGTGAACTTCATGATATTGGCCTTGGAAATCGCCGTGACCTTCTTGCGCTTATACTTGCGGGCATAGTCGAAGGCGTATTTGACGATGCGGCGGCTGCCGGACTCGGAGATGGTCTTGATGCTGTAGCCGGCATCTTTGCGCAGGGGATCCTTGAAATGCTTTGTGATAAAATCGTAAAGCTGGCTGGCCTCGGGGGAATCCTTGGCGTACTCGATGCCGATATAGAGGTCCTCGGTGTTCTCCCTGACGATGACCAGGTCGACATCCCGGTAGGGCGTGGTGACCACGCCTTTGTAGCTCTTGCAGGGCCTCAGGCAAGCGTAAAGGTCAAGCTTCTTACGCAGGGCCACATTGACGCTGCGGAAGCCGGTGCCTATGGGCGTGGTGACGGGACCTTTCAAGGCGACTTTGTTCTTGCGGATGGACTCGATGGTCTCTTCGGGCAGGGGCGTGCCGTATTTACCTATGGCGGCCTCGCCCACGGTGAAAACGTCCCAGTCGAACTTGACGCCGGTGGCCTCCAGCACGCGCACGGTGGCCTCGGTGATCTCGGGACCGATGCCGTCGCCGGGGAGTAAAGTAACCCTGTATGACATTTTATTAACTCTCTTTCCTGCTCTATTATTCGGTCATTGCGAGGAGCCCAACGGGCGACGTGGCAATCCTTCTATTCGAAGAATGCCTTTCAAAACCAATCCTTCGTACAAAGGATTGATTCGCTTCGCTCGCAATGACATGTTGACAGGCGAAGGATTGCTTCGTCACTTCGTTCCTCGCAATGACCTGTTACTAGATTTTAAAGTCGCCGTACTTGTTGATGTAGGGGATCAGGCCGCCTTCGTTGAGGATGCTGAGCATGGCAGGCGGTATCCTGGTGAAGGTGTATTTCTCGTTTTTAGTGACATTGTTGATGACGCCCTCGTCCAGGCTGACCTCGAGCTGATCTCCCTCACTGATTTTACCGGTGTCGCAGATAAGCACGGGCAGGCTCTGGTTGATGGCATTGCGGAAGAAGATGCGGGCGAAGGACTTGGCCAGTATGGCGCTGACGCCGGCCATCTTGATCACCAGCGGGGCATGCTCGCGGCTGGAGCCCAGGCCGAAGTTGGAGCCGCCCACGATGAAATCTCCCGGCTGGACCTTCGAGGCGAACTCGGGATTGGCGTCTTCCATGACGTGCTTGGCCAGTTCAGGCAGGTTGCTGCGCAGGCTGGCGTATTTGCCGGCGATGATGAGGTCGGTGGATATGTCATCGCCGAACTTGAAAGCCCTGCCCTTTAGAAGCGTGTGCAACATCAGAGGACCTCCCGTGGATCGGTGATCCTGCCGATGATGGCGGAAGCGGCGGCAGTGGCGGTTGAGGCCAGGTAAATGAAGCTGTCTGGATTGCCCATGCGGCCCTTGAAGTTGCGGTTGGCGGTGGAGATGCAGACCTCGCCGTCGCCCAGTATGCCCTGGTGCAGGCCCAGGCAGGCGGCGCAGCCGGGCGGCAGTATCAACCCGCCGGCCTCGATGATGGTGTTGGTGTAGCCGGCCCTGTTGGCCTCCAGCATAATTTGCCGCGAGGCGGGACAGACCAGCAGCCGCACGCCTTCGTGAACCTTTTTACCTTTGAGGATCGAGGCGGCCTCGGCCATATCCTCAAGGCGGCCGTTGGTGCAGGTGCCGATGAAGGCCTGGTTGATCTTAATATCCCTTAAATCCCTGGCGGCGGCGGTATTGTCCACCGTATGCGGCTTGGAAACGGTCGGCTCCAGGCTGGAGACGTCGATATCGATAGCGCGCTCGTAGATGGCATAGGCGTCGGGCTGAAGCGGCTTGTATTTATCGGCCCGGCCCTGCGATTTCAAATAGGCCTGCGTGATCTTGTCGGAGGGGAAGAGGCCAACCTTGGCGCCGGCCTCGACGGCCATGTTGGCGATGGTCAGACGCTGGTTCATGGGCATTTTGTCGATAGTATCGCCGGAGAACTCCAGCGCCCTGTAGGTGGCTCCGTCGGCCCCGATCAGTCCTATTAAATGCAGTATGAGGTCCTTGGCGCCAACTCCCTTTGGGAATTTGCCGCTGACGTTGATCTTGAAGGTCTCGGGCACGCGCAGCCAGGTTTTGCCCAGCGACCAGGCTACGGCGATATCGCTGGAGCCCATGCCGGTGGCGAAGGCGCCCAGTGCGCCGGCCGTAACAGTGTGGGAGTCGGCCCCCACGATGACATCGCCCGGGTTGGCCAGCTTCTCGGCCACCAGCTGGTGGCAAACGCCGCTGCCGGCGTCGAAGAGCAGGCAGCCCGTGTCGGCGGCGAACTGCCGCAGGAAGAGGTGGTCGTTGGATAGCGCACGGTTGGGGCTGGGGGCGGCATGGTCTATGAAGACCGCCGATCTGGCGGGATTGGCCAGGGTCTGCTTCTTGCCGGCCTTGAACTGGCGCACCGTGAGCGGCCCGGTGGTATCCTGCACGAAGACCAGGTCCACCGGCGAGATGACGATGTCGCCGGCTTTGGCATCCGTCCCGGATTTATCGCTGAGTATCTTTTCGCTTAAAGTCTTGCCCACTATTCCCGTCCTATTAGCAAATAGAGTCATAATTTTAGCATAAATGGCTTATTGAGCATGTCATTGCGAGGCACGCCTCGGCCCCTTCGTACAAAGGATTGCTTCGCTACGCTCGCAATGACGTGTTAATAAGACCGGCGTCGCAATGACGTGTCGAGGGAGTAGTAAATACGTCATTGCGAGGAGCCCGCAGGCGACGTGGCAATCCTTCGATTCGCAGACTGCAATGACATGTTGATATCGAGAGCCCCCAATGACATAATAAAACGTGGTGAAAGAGCAGTTCTGCGTATACATAATTTGCAACAAGAATAACGGCGCATTATATACAGGTGTGACCAGTGACCTGGTAAAACGTGTTTCGGAACACAGGGCCAAGTTGGCGGAAGGGTTTAGCAAAAGATATAACCTGGACAAGCTCGTTTACTATGAGATAGCAGGTAATGCCGAAGCGGCTATTCTGCGAGAGAAACAGATTAAAGCCGGTCCACGCAAGAAGAAAATTGAATTGATCGAAGGCATGAACCCTCTCTGGAAGGATCTATACCCTGACCTGTGACACGTCCCTTCGTACAAAGGGGTAGTAAATACGTCATTGCGAGGAGCCCGCAGGCGACGTGGCAATCCTTCGATTCGAAGGACTCGGACCCTTCGCACAAAGAATTGCTTCGCTACGCTCGCAATGACGTGTTAATAGGACCGGCATCGCAATGACGTGTTTCCATATGCCGCATGATAAAATTGGTAATAAGAAGTAGATTGGGACAATAAAAATGAAAAATAACAGCCTCGGAGTAACACGCATCGGGAAGACGGAATTCCAGTGGGGGACGCGCACCTATCTGATGGGCATCATCAACCTGTCGCCGGACTCTTTTTCCGGGGATGGGTTCAGGGATACAGACGATGCCATACTCAAGGCGCAGCAGATGGTCAGCGACGGGGCCGATATCATCGACGTGGGTGGGGAATCGACGCGGCCGGGCGCCGACCCGGTTACGGTTGAGGAAGAGCTGAGCCGGGTGCTGCCCTTCATGCGGCGGGCAGCCGGGATATTGAACGTGCCAGTCAGCATCGATGCCTACAAGGTAGAGGTGGCAAGGCGGGCGCTGGACGCCGGGGCCGCCATGATAAATGACATATCTGGACTTAAGGAGACGGAACTGGTGGAGCTGGCCGCCCAACGCAAGGTTCCCATAATTTTGACCAGCAATGAACGCGGCAAAAACGTTAAAAACATATTATCGACCGTCGATACTACTTTACATAAACTGATTGATGCGGCACTGAAAGCGGGGGTGTATAGGGAGAGTATCATCATCGACCCGGGCATCGGGTTCGGCAAGACGCAGGAGCAGAACCTGGAGCTCCTGAGGCGGCTGGACGAGTTGAAGGCCATAAACCGTCCTATTTTGCTGGGGACCTCGCGTAAGTCGGTTATATTTAACGTGGTGGGGGAACATGCTGAGGCCAGGCTGGTTGGGACGGCGGCGTCGGTCGCCATCGGCATCAGCAAGGGCGCCGACATCATCAGGGTGCACGACGTGAAGCATATGAAACTGATCGCTCAGATGAGCGACGCCATCGTGCGGGGGTCGGTGAAATGACGCAGGTTTTTATCGGCATCGGGACGAACCTGGAGGACAGGATAGCCAATATTTCCCGGGCCGTGGCCATGTTCTCGCAATATGGCAATATCGAGTCGATGTCATCCGTCTACGAGACCGAGCCGGAGGGCCTGAAGGAGCAGCCGGACTACCTCAACTGCGTGATCAAGGCTGTGGTGGAAGTGGATGCAGTAAAGCTGCTGGCCATCTTGAAAAAAATTGAGAAGGAGATGGGCAGGAAGCGCGGTAAGCGCAACGGCCCGCGCCTGATCGACCTGGACCTGCTGTTTTATAATAACCAAGTGATAGATATCCCGGATTTAAAGGTGCCGCACCCGCTTTTGGAGCAAAGGGCCTTCGTGCTGGTGCCCATGGTAGAGATCGCCCGCGGTTTCATTCATCCCGTATTGCACAAGTCCATGCTGCAACTGCTAACCGAGATGGAGTCCAGCAGCAGGGTAGATAAATGCCCGGACGTGAAAATCGAAATAAAGGAAAGCTGAGATGTATTTATTAGCGGTAGAGAAGAGTTTCGAGGCGGCCCATTACCTGAGGGGATACAAGGGCAAGTGCGAAAATCTGCACGGCCACAGGTTCAAGGTGGTGGTGCGCCTCAAGGCGGAGGAACTGAACGGCATCGGCATAGCCTACGACTTCACGGATTTGAAAAAGGACATGGCTGACATCCTGGCCCGCTATGACCACGGCTGCCTGAATGATGTGGAGCCCTTCGATAAGATCAACCCGTCTTCGGAAAATATCGCCCGGACAATATACGACCAGCTCAAGCCGCTATATTCGGGATCCGTCGGAATAGAAAGCATCGAGGTCTGGGAATCGCCGGAGTCCTGCGCCGTCTATAAGCCGGGCTGAAGGCTCTGGGTCTGTATGTCGGGAGGCAGCAGGTTGGGTATGCCATCCTTGATGGGGTAGGTATGGTTGCATTTATGGCAGATGAGGGACCCGGCGGTTATCTCGCGTTCATTGCGCTCGGCGACTACCAACTCCAGCGGGCCCTTGCACACGGGACACACGATTATCTCCATAATTGATTCTTTCATTTCATCCCATCCTGTTTAGCGGTTTCCGCTACAAGCTCGAAGCGGCCGGCATGAAAATCATTTCCCAGACGGATATTCTAACATTTTGCGTTACGGTGCGCTCCTTGCGGACCTGGGTGGGGACTTCCCTGTATTTGACCACGTCCCTGGTCTTGGTGGTGGGCTGATACTTGGTAGCCTGCGCCGGGTAGCTGATGGTCACTGTGGCCCATTGCTGGCTGGCATTGTAGCCGGGCCAGGCGGCCCAGCCGCCGTTGTACCCCGGGCCCCAGGGGGACCACGGCCCGTACGAGGGCCCGTATGGGGGCCCATAGGGAAGGCTGTAGTTATCGCCGATGATATATGGGCCGGCTGAATAATTGCCGGGCGTAGAGTAGTAGCCGACTCCGCTGTTGGTGATATTTATAGTAACGGTGGTGTCCGGGTTGTCGACCTTGAAGCTCTGCGACCAGTTGCCGTAGGTGACGGCCTGGTTGATAACGGTCTCGGTATGCGTCTCGCTCGACTGGTAGGGCACCATGTCGGTGTAAGTTTCGGTAGCGGTATAGTTCTCGGTAATGGTCTCCGTGTCCCAGTAGGTCTCCTTGACCTGCATGGGCACGGACCATATGGGCAGGGATAAGAAAATCAGTATGACGACGACAGGTATGCCGACAGCCAGGATAATCGTGCGGTTTTTTAAAAAGAACGCCTTAAAACTCATTTCCCGCCTCCTAACTCAGAATAACCTGATGCAAGATTTAGTTTAATCAATAAACATAGGGCGGGCAAACTGTAAACCGGTCATTGCGAGCGAAGCGAAGCAATCCTTTGATCGGAGGTTTCAGTCTTCGAATCGAAGGATTGCCACGTCGCCTGCGGGCTCCTCGCAATGACGTGTTTATTCAGGTCATTGCGAGCGGCCCTTGTTTTTGAAGAGGGGCGAGACGGCTTTGAACTCCGGCGTCCCGGCCTTCTGCAGCAGTTGGAAGGCCACGGTCTCGGTGGTGGTGACCACTGCGCCGGCGTCCCTCATATATTCCAGGGCGGTTTTCCAGTCCTCTTTGTACCTTGAGCACACGGCGTCCCTGGCGATATGGACGTAAAAGCCGTTGGCGATCATGTCCAGGGCGGTCTGCAGAACACATACATGCGCCTCGATGCCGGCGATGAAAACGTACTTCCTCTCCACCGGTTTGAAATCGTTGCAAAATGCCGGCTCGCCGCAGGCACTGAAAATAACCTTCTCCATGGGTTTGTACTGATTGCCCAGGTCTTTTATGATCGGGTCTACCGTGGGGCCCAGTCCCTTGCGGTACTGTTCGGTGAGAAATATGGGGACCTTCAGGATGTTGCAGGTGGCAATCAACAGGCGGACGTTGTTTTCGACTTTGTGAAAAACGTCCTTGTCCATAGCTGCGGCCAGTTTCTTTTGAATGTCGATTATCAGGAAAAGTGAATTGCTGGCATTGATATTGCGGCCTGTAATCATCATCGGTTCTCCCATATTTGATCCGTACAGGGAGATATTACAGAGGAATAACTCGGGGTGTCAAAGAAGGCCATTTGCCAGTATGAGTTCCTTTAAGATATTATTCGTTAGGTAGAGGACACAACGGATTTCCGAGGAGGACGCACCATGAAAATCGAGCATGTGGAAGGCAAAAAAGCCGGTAAGCTGATGTTATATGCGCTAAGTACCTGTATCTGGTGTAAGAAAACCAAGCAGTTATTAACCGACCTGGGAGTGGAATACGATTATACATTCGTAGACCTCTTGCAGGGCCCGGAAAAAGACGAAACCATGAAAATCGTGGAGAAATGGAACCCCGAATGCTCCTTCCCCACGCTGGTTGTGAACGATAGCCAGTGCATCGTTGGGTTCAAAGAGAAAGAGATCAAAGAGGCGTTGAAGCTGTGAGCGAGGAGAACCAGATCAGCCAACGGGAGATCGGCTTAGAATACGAGCGATATAAGCGTGAAGCCGAGAGCAGCGGATACCATTTAAATCCCGACGTAGCCTTCACCAGGGGGCTCATTGATGGCCTGCTGGTCAATGAAAGACGCTACGGGTACCGTTCCTGTCCATGCCGCCTGGCCTCTGGTAAAAAAGACGAGGACCTGGATATAATCTGCCCCTGCGATTACCGGGACCCGGATGTAATGGAATACGGCGCCTGTTACTGCGCATTGTATGTTTCACAGAAGGTGCTGGACGGGACGCAGCAGCTGACTTCCATCCCGGAGCGGCGTCCACCCCCTGCACTGAGGAAAAAGGCCGCTGCTGAGCCCGGCACAGCCAAAATCGGCACGCTGCCGCTGCCGGTCTGGCGCTGCAAGGTCTGCGGCTATTTGTGTGCACGCGACGGTCCTCCAGAGATATGCCCCATCTGCAAGGCTAAAAAAGAAAGGTTCGAGCGTTTTATTTAGCGCGGAGCATATTAGTAGATCTCCGGGTTCTCTTGCTTCTTATCTGAGAGAGTCATTTGACCTGCATATGAAAGAAGTCTGGAAAAATTATAATCTTGCCCGTATCGGCTGGCTGCAGCGTCACGGCTCCATCTATTTCCCCTTCTGGAATATGGTCTTTAAGTATCCCCCGCTGCTGGTCTTCAACGGCATCCTGATGCTCAAGTCCAATCTTACCAATACGTGCATTGTGCACGTGATCGGCGACAGCCATGTGGTGCCGTTCACCTACCGCTTTCCCTACCTGATACACCATATCTCCCAGGCCACAGCACACAACCTGGGCAAGGAGAAGAGCTTCACACGCTCCAGCGAGTATTTAAAGCTGTTTATTTCCAAGATCGATAAGAAAAGGGACGTGGTCATGCTCGTTTTTGGTGAAATCGATGCCCGGGTGCATATCTATCTTCAGTATGGCAAGAGCGGACGGACCAAAAGCATCGATGCCCTGGTAGACGATACGGTGGAAAAATACGGGGAAGTCATCGGCCGGATTAAGGAAGACGGATTTGCGGTTTGCGTTCACGGCATTCCGCCTGCGGCCAGCAAGGAATTCATCACCGCACTGCCATTTTCAGGCAAGCCGCGGGAGCGTAGCGAGATTTCCAGGAAGTTCAACCGGAAGCTCAAAGAGCGCTGTGAGTCGCTGGGAGTGCCCTATATTGATATTCAATCGATAGCATCCGACGATCACGGATTTATCAAGAAGTATTACCTGGCCGATGAGGTGCACTGCAACAGCAGGATAGTCCCGTTCGCCGGCCGCGTCATTAAAACGGCCTTCAAGAAAGAGAAGAGATTTTTGTAGCAACGGCCGCCCTGGCCGGATAGGCTACGTAATGGCGACTTTTTCGGTGGACGGCTTGAACCGGATGCCGTTCCAATCGTATAGCTGCCTGCCGCATTGGGTGCACATGATAAGTGTATTATGGCCGCTGGCCTCTTCCCGTGCCCTGACCAGCTTGCGACAGAAAGGGCAGTAAACCCTTTTGATTAACATTTTCATACCGTGGCCTCCATATAGTTACCTGTACTATTCTAACACATAGGGGGAGGCGCGGAATAAGAAAACGTAATTATCCCATCGAGATAAGTGGTTGATTGGTAATCTGTCTTATTACTTTTCTTACTGAGTCTGACCCTATCGTCCCAATATTATTGGCACTTTAGTACTATTAAATATTCCATTATTCTTGCACTATTAGTAAGCATAAAGGCAAAAATAAGGAGGCGATAGGATTGGCGATTAATAACAACCTTCTGGAAAAAGCCTTGCGTCATGCGGGAGGCAGGGAAGAATTTGAGCGGCAATATAAGGAGATTAAGAAAAACCACTTTTACATTGATGACAATAGGGTTGAATTGTTGCAATCGTTTGATGGCAATTGGATCGCAGTTTTTAATTCCGTAGTGGTAGCCAATGGCAAGGAATATGATTCTGTTGCTAAAGTATTAGCAAATAAGAAAATGCCTGCTGAGGAAACTGCAATTAGGTTCATATCGAGTAAGTAAACTGCCAGCTCCTTTTAATACATGATCCAGATGGCCTGTGGTACTTGTTATCATGGGGTAATTACGAAAAAAATCCCCCGGACTTTGCTGAGGTCCGGGGGATTTGAGTGAACTGCTATATGAAGTTAGTCTTTAATACCGGCTATCTTTTTGACCATGTTCTTCTTGGACTCGATGTCGTACTGGGTGGTGATAGCGATCTGTTCCATAACGGGTGAGCCGCCGCCATGGTAGCTGCCGACCTGGTGTATTCCGCCGGTGGCGGAGCAGAGCGCGTCGCCGACATACATCCAGAATTTGATGGCATTTTCGGTTTTTATAGCGGGGTTGCGCATAGTGTACTTTTCCAGCAGGGCCTTGGTATCGGGATTGAGGAAATCGGCCTCATGCGGGAAGGTTGCCGGAATGCCACCGGAGATGTCGCAGAGAATCTCTGATTCCCTGTAAACGTTTTCGCCGGTCAGGCAGCGTCCGACATTACAGTAAATCGAGTTAGGAATATAGCTGCCCGGGCCGTAAGGTACAAAGCCCACACCCGGCATATAAACCTCCGGTTTTCCCAGCTCGGATGCTGTAAAACCGGCGGCATAGCCGAGCTCGGTTACCATGATGAGCTCTGCCAGCTTTTCTCTCACGTGGCTGGCCTTGTGCACGCCGTTATATTCGGCGGCCAGGGCTGCCGTGCCAACGGTGATGTCGCCGATGGCCGGCTTGCAGCCGGAGTAGCTGTGTCGATGGAACAGGGCGAAGAGAAGTGCGCCTACTGCCCCGTGAACGGTCTCACCACAGAGGAAGACCCTTTCCCAGGGGATGAAGCATTTATCGAAAATGGTATAGGAGTCGGTGGCGCCGGGCATGAAGCCCCTCTTGAAATGCTTGCGCTCCCTCAGGTTATGGATGCTTACGACCTGCTTAATGCCCTCATAGTCTGCCGGGACGGCGAAGGCCACCGCCCAATCGTTTTCAGTTGGAAGCAGCGCGCGGGTGGGAACTACGATGATCTCGTCGGCTGTTGAAGCCTCGGAGTTGTGGACTTTGCATCCGCTGACCACTATGCCGTCGCTTTTCCTCTCAACGACGTGCAGGTACAAGTCCGGGTCGATCTGCTCGCTGGGCCTCTTCATCCTGTCGCCTTTGACATCTGTCTGTGCGCAGCATCCCACCAGGTCTTCATTCTGGAAGCGCTCGAGCCACTTAAGAAAATTCTTATGATACTCGGTGTTTCCTTTGTTCTGCTTGTCCGCCTCGAAGGATATGGCGTTGAGCGCATTGGAGCCGTCGATGCCCATGCAGCGCTGGATGCAGCCTCCGACCCGCTGGCAGAGGGCGCGCGTCATATCCTGCTTCTTGTGCAGGTCTTCCTTGCTCTGGTGGATGTGGGTGAAACGGTTGATGGTATTGCCGGTAATGTGGCTCTTGGCCAGCATCAGGTCCTGTAACTTGGGGTCCTGGGCGAAATCGTAGGTCGATCCGATGGTATTGATGGTGTTCATCTGCTGTTCATCGGTCCTGTCGATAAGCTGGCCGTCATAATATATATTGCGGCGCATCTTACCCAGACGGTCGATGAATTGTTTCTTGCTTCCCAGGCAAGTTTTGGGTGCTTTGGTTGCTTTACTGTCGATTGCCATGATTCCTCCTTATAGCAATTCTAATTATTTACTTATTACTAAAAATACTACGCCAAAACGGCGCAAAACGATGTCACATCCATCATGCTTTTTGCTTCACCGGCTGCAATTGTTTATGGCCGTTCTTTTTGGGGGACCTTCTTAGATGGGATAGGATGGCGTCAGTCTGCTCGTCTGTATACTCTCGCAGAGTATAGTGTTTTTTGAGAAACCAGCCGCGGTTGGCCCAGGCGTTGGCCATCACAATGATATTATGGGCCGCCAGCCGGGCGTCCTGTGCTTCAAAGACGCCCTCGGCAATTCCATCAGCAATTAGTTCCTCGTAATAATCGATAACGCGGCTTTCCGCCTTGTAGACGATCTTTCTGTCCTTCACGGGGAGCGAGAGCATGATATGGTTGACGAAATTATGGAAATCACGGTAATTTTCCACGATCTCAAAGTAATTCCTGATGGAATCCCGCAGCTTGTCTTCGCAGGACTTGCCCTTCTCTTCATCGGCAAAGCGGGACAAAGACTGGCAGGTCAGGTCAGAAGTGAAATTGATAATAAGATAGAGTATATCTTCCTTGGAACCGATGTAATGATAGAGTCCGCCGGTGCTCATGCCCAGGGCCGAGGCCAGCTCCCTGGTATTGATATTGTTATAGCCTCTCTTTATGATTTGTTCGGTGGCTATCTTAACGATATGGTTCCTGCGTTGGTTAACCAGGTCGGTATCACTGCTGAATGTTCTAACTTTTCTCATAACACAGACCGAGCGCTCAGTCGATGAGAGTATATTAGCACAATAAACGGCAATAACCAAGTCTGCGCCGGTGCTATGCGGTTGACTCTAATCGGCTGCTGGGTTAGGATACCCTGTGTTTTTAAATAACCTGCACGGAGCCGGTAACTTAACATAATATTATAGCAATTCAGGAGACGAAGCATGAAATTCCAGGGAGTGGACTATTACTGTATCGATGACTTATTGAGCACTGAAGAGAAGATGACCCGTAAGATGACCCGGGACTTCATGGAAGACGTTATCAAGCCCCTGGTGGTGGACGCTTTCCATAGCGAGCAGCCTGTTGAAATGAGGAAGTTCGCTCCGCAAATGGGGGAGTTGGGGCTTATCGGACCGTTCATTCCCAGAGAGTACGGAGGACCCGGTTCCAGCTATGTCGCCTTCGGGCTTATCTCCCAGGAGATCGAGCGTGTGGACAGCTCCATGCGCAGCTTTGCGGCCGTTTCAGCCGGGCTGGTTATGTTCCCCATCTGGCAGTACGGATCGGAGGAGCAGAAAATGAAATGGCTGCCGGCCATGGCCAGAGGGGAGAAAATCGGCTGCTTCGGCCTCACCGAGCCTAATGTAGGGTCGGATGTATCGTCCCTGGAGACCGTGGCGGCGAAAAAGGGCAATAAATGGATTATCAACGGCGCCAAGCAGTGGATCAGCGAGGCGTCCATAGCCGACGTTGCCGTCGTCTGGGCCAAGACCAGTCAGGGCGTCAAGGGGTTCCTGGTGGAGAGGGGCACTCCAGGATTCGAGCAGAAATTTATGAGCAAGAAGGGGTCGATGAGGGCGGGGGACGTCGGCGAGCTTATCCTTAATGACGTCACTGTCGCTGAGGACAGCATGTTACCTAAGTCGGGAGGGCTGAAATCGCCCCTATCATGCCTGAATATGGCGAGATACGGCATATCCTGGGGCGCGCTGGGAGCAGCTATGGACTGCTACGAAACGGCGCTTAATTACACCGGGGAGAGAAAACAGTTCCGGGCGCCTATAGCGTCGTTCCAGTTGGTACAGGAAAAGCTGGTGACGATGTTGATCGAGATTACCAAGGGGCAGTTGCTCTCTTACCAACTTGGCAGGCTGATGGATGCCGGCAAGGCCAAGCCCACTCAGATATCCATGGCTAAAAAGAATAATGTCGGTGTGGCGCGCATGTGTGCCCGGACGGCGCGCGAGCTGCTGGGGGCCAATGGCGTTTCCCTCGAGTATTCGCCCATCCGGCACATGGCCAATATCGAGTCGGTCTACACTTATGAAGGAACGGACGATATCCATACCCTTATCATCGGCCAGGATATAACCGGTATCTCGGCTTTCGGCGGCGGCCGCTAATCGGGATTGGCCTAGCTATCCGAGAAGTTGTACCATTAAGGTCGGACGGCAACAGTCGCCAGACTTTTATCCGCATAATTATTTAGGAAGGGAAAATCACCATGACCCTTGCATATATTTTTGCCACTATCTGCGGTATCTTCGTTACGGCCGTGCTTGCCCTGGTTTTCTGGACTATCATCAGCAGCCTGCGGGATGAAGCAAAACACAGGAAGCAGGGTGTTGCCCCAGAAAAAGAAAAACCTTCGCCTTCTGATGAAGAGGAAAACCACGACTAATCGGCAGCCTTCCGTTGCTTTTACTGATCTGCTCGCCTGAAGCCAGATCCCCCGTTTTTACATTTATTTGATCGCTGGTGCCTAGTTCCCTTTGATGACGGCCCTCACCTATTTATATCTTTGGCTGTCCGTGGTATGCTCATAATGGCATGAAAAACATAAACTGGTTCAAGCTGGGAGTTATTTTTGTCCTCTTTATAATTTTCAGTGTAGTTGTAGCTTATGCAACTCAAATGGTATTTGCTACCTTTCATTTTCCCATACATAGATATGAGCTGGCAGCGTACCTGACGATCTTCCTGGTTGCTCTGGTGGTAAACCTGTCTCTTATACCTCTGCCCTTTGCTATCTCCCTGATGATTGCCGCGTCCACTACCTGGAATCCGATCTTGGTGGCATTGGCCGGAAGCCTGGGCGCCAGCCTGGGGGAAATGAGCTATTACTACCTTGGATATCTAAGTAAAAAAGTCGCCATACCGGACGATATCATCGGGTACCAGACGGTGAAGGCCTGGGTTGATAAATACGGCATGTGGGCGATTGCCTTCCTTTCGTTCCAGCCGGTGATACCTATTGAAATTGGGGGGCTGGTAGCCGGCCTGGCCAAATATCCTATATTCAAATTTCTCATCGCCCTCTGGATAGGTAAATTCCCCAAATATATCATTCTAATATACCTGGGATCTGCCTTAATGCACTTGATCACGGTTCTTCGTTAGAAGACTTCCGGCGTTTACCGGTTAGGACTGGTCTTAACCGATGTCATAATTGACTGTTAAGGCAGAAAAACTTGCAGAAAATTGCAGATTATCCTATTATCGTTTAAGAGCGGGATATTGGATATGAATTGCAAAGAGGCAGATAGAAAGGGGAAATCGGGAACTTCCATTAGGAATTGGTCAGGCAAAAAAGTCCGCGCTGCTTTTATTATAACAACTGCATTTATTGTTCTCGTCTCAACATTTGGCTGTGCCAAGGCTAACAATAATCCAAGTATACCTTCAACTAATTCAGCAACTAGCAAGCAATCTTCAAGTAGTTCATCTCAAAATAACTCCGCGGGCTCCAATGTAAATTCCACGCAACCTGCGACGACGCCTACGCCTCAGGCTTCCACCACGGTAACTACGCCCACGCCTCCTCCACCCCCTGCCCCGGTGCAGCAGCCTACGCCGCCTTCGCAACCGGCTGCTACTTTGAACGTCCCCCCCGCCAGCCAATCTAGTACGGGTGATATGATCAAGAAGGAAGCCTGCACCATGATTTTAATCAAGGACGACTTGGGTGAGGGCTGGATTCCTGTGAGCGTGGGGCCTCCATCGATTTTGTATACAAGTTCCGTTTGTCACGTATATTTTACCCAGGGCGGATCATTCGCACCGGTTGTGCAAAACACGGTGGCGGTGTTTCGCACAGTACAGGCAGCCAGCGATGACTATGACAGGGAGAAACCGGCCAACGCTACGGTTTCCAATCCTCCTATAGGTGATGAGTGCTTTCTAAACGACTCAGCCCCCATCAACAGGGAGTTGGTATTCAGGAAGAGCAACGTGGTGGTGTTTTTCTGGCTGCAGCAATACCAAACAGGTGATATCGAACATTATGCTCAGCTGGTGGAGCAGAGGGTCACTCCCTGATCGTAAGCCATATATAATTTGAGCATTAGAGATAAGAATGGAACAGAAGCAGAACAACCAGGACCAGGGTGGGATGATTAAAAGGGACCATCATCACCGTTTTTCGGCCATTTTTGCCGGCCTGTTACTGATTCTCCTCGGTGGACTGCTTTTCATGGCCAGCCAGGGGATAATTCCCTGGGACAAATGGTGACAGTACTTTCTTATTGATCTTGGCATTATTTTACTGATGGACGTTTTTGTCCGCTACTCGCAGGATAAGAATCGAGGTTTTCGAACAGGCAGAATAATAGCGGGCATAGTATTGATTATTATCGGTGCGGCCTTCCATGTTCAGCGCAGTGAACTGGTGGCCACTGATCATCGTTGCAGTGGGCATTGCGGTCCTGGTCGGCGGCTTAATACGCCGTTCTTCGGATAAATAGGGCTGGTTTTCATCTTCCGTCCGCTACCTTAGACTTTACCCATAATTTATGCGAGAATATCTTCTAATTAGTCTCGGTTTACCTGTGAAGCTATGAATTTGGGTATTGCGGGGAAAACGGCGATCGTTTCTGCGGCCAGCAGGGGTATAGGTAAGGCTGTGGCCATTGGCCTGGCTAAAGAGGGCGTTAACATGGCTATTTGCGCCCGCAACGAAGCCGGTCTGCGCAAGACAGCCCAGGAAATTGAATCCTTACATTCGGTGAAAATCCTGCCTATTATTGCCGACCTGACCAAGGCCAGCGAGGTGAAGAATATGGTAGACGAGGCCGTAAACCGTTTTGGCTGGGTGGACATACTGGTGACCAATACAGGAAGCCCGCCGCCCGGCCCTTCGAATTCTTTCACTGATCAGGACTGGGAGTATGCGGTATTACAAAACCTGCTAAGCAACGTAAGGCTATGCCGCCAGGTGCTGCCCCTTATGAAAAAACAGCACTGGGGACGGATAGTCAACATGATTTCTGTTGGGGCCAAACAGCCCCTTGAGGACAATATCTTGTCCAACTCCATCAAAGCCGCCATTGTCGGTATGGCGAAAACATTATCGCAGGAAGTCGCGGCGGACAACATACTAATAAATAACGTCTGTCCGGGCTGGATCCTTACAGACCGTTTGGTTGACATGGCTAAGAAGACGGCTGACAAAAAGGGCAAAACCTACGATAAGATACTTGCTGAACTAACGGCTACTATTCCTATAAAGAGGTTCGGTACCCCTGAAGAGGTAGCCAACCTGGCGATATTCCTGACATCGGAGAGGGCGGCCTATATTACCGGCACCACTATTCAGGTGGATGGTGGTCTGATTAAAGGCCTTCTTTAGTTTTTACAGTTCTCAAGATGACTTTGGTTTATTGAGTCCCATTGCCTGTGCGTTCGGGCAGATATTTTTTGCCCGGCAATGGCCGCAGGCAATGCTGGGAAAGAGGGCGAAAAAGCGGAATAGTAGACTTACCGCGCCGCTATTCACAACTGCTTCTGCACATTGGTGCCGAATTCGTTGAAAAAATGCTTGCCATCAAAGACAAGTCTTAACAACCCGCTGGACAAAGCCGACCAGTTTATGTACGAAAAAAGCGGGAGAGCCGCCCTACTCTTCGAGAGTACCCATAGCAATACAACTATGCGCCATAGAGCCCCCAGCGCGCATGGCGGCGGCAACAAATATGGCCTCAGCGATTTCTTCAGGTGTTGCCCCTGCTTTCTTTGAGCGCTTGGTATGCCCTTCGATGCAGTAAGGGCACTGCGTAATATGTGCGCATGCCACCGCAATAAGCTCCTTTATCTTTACATTGAGGCTGCCTTCGGCAAAAACCTTGCTGTCAAAATCCAGGAAGGCTTTCATAATTTCGGGTTTAAGAGCATACATTTTGCCCGCTTTTTCAATTGCCTTTTTACCATAAAAACAGTCTTCCATTAGATTCTCCTAATTTAATTAATAACCGGGATTTCCCATTTCAATTCGCAACGAAGCGATTGTCATCCGGTATTGCCCTTGGTCACGATAGTATCCCTTTGCCATGTGGCTGTCAAAACCACTGTTACAAATCTGCAAATTCTGCCAGCCCCATTCTCCATTTCCGTCCTCATCCAAATTTTCTAACTTTTCAGCCGGTATATCATCTCATACTTGGGAGAAATAATTAGTTGTGATTAAAGGCCAGTGGCGGCGAAATGGGGTGGGAGATACTCCTCATGGTATAATCAGGAAATGTGGTTAGGTAGGAGCTGGAATGGATAAATCTAACCAAAGCAATACGTTCACAAAACCGAGAAAACCTTACTATGCAGTGGACTATAACGTGGGGTAAGGTCACAGGTACCTAGGATAATGTTGTAGAAAGATCAAACAATAATAGGCAATAAGGAGGATTTCGCGCAGATGGCTAGCATAGGCAATACACAGAGTATGGAAATACGCGGCCCGGCAAGCATGCTTCCGCCGCACGTGCAGGCCTTTTACAAGAAAGCCGAAGACAACCTGGAGGAGTTCTGGGAAGAGGCGGCTCTGAGCGCAAGGCACGATATTCACTGGTTTAAGAAATGGGACAAGGTGCTGGAACAGAATTATCCCACCTTCAAATGGTATGTGGGCGGCAAGACTAATATCTGCTACAACGCCCTGGATTTCAAGGTGAAAATGGGCAAAGGCTCCAAAGCAGCCTTCATCTTCGAGGCCGGGGATACCGGCGAGATCCGGACGGCAACCTATATCCAGTTGCTCAACATTGTAAAGGGGTATGCCGCAGCCCTGCGGGGTATAGGTGTCCAGAAAGGCGGCCGGGTGGCGATTTATATGCCTATGAGCATCGAAGCCGCAGCGATGATGCTGGCCTGCGCCCGCATTGGCGCCGTGCACGTGGTCATCTTTGCAGGCTTTTCGCCAAGGGCAATCGCCGACCGGGTGGAGCTCAGCGGAGCCGAATTCGTTGTATGCAAGGCCCGCTCGTACCGACGTGGCAAGCCGGTACTTCTCAAAGAAATGGTGGATGATGCCATAGACAGGCTCCCGGCCGGGCATAAATTCAACCACGCCGTGGTCCTCGATATGCCGGAAGACAAGGACATCCCCATGAAAGCCGGCAGGGATATATTCTGGAAAGACTTCCTGGCCAAGGGGGCGGGGCAAAGCGGAGACTATGTCGAGATGGAGTCCAACGAGCCGCTCTTCCTCCTCCCGACCTCAGGCACCACGGCCAGGCCCAAGGTGACCGTGCAGAACCACGGCGGCTACCAGATTTACGTGTATTCCATGGGCAAGTGGATCTACAACTTGAGCGGCGACGATATCTGGCTTTCCACATCCGACATCGGCTGGATCGTCGGCCACAGCTATAACATCTACGGCCCGCTACTGCACGGCGCCACATCCATTTTGTATGAGGGCACGCCGGACTACCCGCGCGACGACATGTGGTTTGACATGATCGAGCGCAATCGTGTGACCGGTATTTTCACCTCGCCCACCGGCATACGCGGACTGGCCAGGAGCGGCACTGGCCCGTCGCGCAAGCATGATCTGAGCAGCGTGAAGAGGGTGGTCTGCGCTGGTGAAACGCTCAACCCGGCAGCCTGGAAATGGTTCCAGGAGGACGTTTTTGAGAATAGGATACCGGTTATCGACCATATGTGGCAGACCGAGACCTCCGGCGCCATTATCGGCAATCCCTACGGCCTAGGCATGGCACCCATCAAGCCGGGTTCCGCCGCCTTCCCCACACCTGGCGTTATAGCCGACGTTGTTGATGAGAAGGACGGCCGCTCGTTGGGAGTAGGAGAGAAAGGCGTCCTTGTCATAAAGAAGCCCTTCCCAGGTCTGACGCCCATGCTCTGGGGCGACCCCGAGCGCTACAAGACCGACTACTGGGAGGCCACGGTCGGCACCAAGGGCATGTACTACGCGGGCGACGCCGCCGAGCGTGACGCAGACGGCTACATCTGGTTTGCCGGTCGCGCCGACGAGGTCATGAAGATCGCCGCTCACCGGATAGGCACAATAGAGGTTGAGAATGCCCTTGTGTCGCATCCCGCCGTAGTTGAGGCGGCCGTGACCGGCGTTCCCGACGAACTGCGCGGCGAGGTTGCCAGCGCCTTCGTGGTGTTAAGGTACGGCTTCCAGGCCAGCGACGAGCTAAAGAAAGAGCTGATCAACCACATCAGGAAGGAGATGGGTCCCATCGTGGTCATGAAGGACATCGTCTTTATCCACATGCTGCCCAAGACCCGCAGCGGCAAGATCATGCGACGCGTGATCAAGGCCCTCCTCATGAATAAGGACCTGGGCGACATCTCCACCATCGAAGAAGAAGCCTCGGTGGATGAGATAAAAGAAGCGATAAGTAAATTCAAAGTACAGCAACAGTGATAACGCATTTTCAATAATATAAGGAGGATATTCTTGACCAATACATCTCTTAGCAATCCGGCGGCGGTAGGTTTTGCGGGTTTCGGCGGCACGACCCTTCTGCTGCAGTTTCATAATCTGGGCTTCAGCGGAGTCTCTGGTGGAGCTGAGGGGAGTCGAACCCCTGACCTTTTGACTGCCAGTTAAATGCTGAACAAATTATTTGACTTAGTATAACAAAACAATTGTAAAAAATTTGCAATCTTATAAAGAAAAAATTAAAATCAGGGTGTCGGCAGGACCTGTGATCTGACATACTGATTAGTCTGTCAAAATAGGGTCAACTTGGTGGGTTTGAACTTGGTAGGCCGTGCAGGAATCGAATCTGCGACCCACTGATTAAAAGTATCTCGAACAACTTCAGCGGGTCTTGAAGCTGGAATCGGCCGGAAACCCTATTAAATTTTTAATAATCAGGTTGACTAACCCTCAAATAATCAGGTTGACAACCTTGCTCAAAATACCTCGGGCCCCAGTACTGGGACCCTTTGAATTAAATATAGTGTAAATGGAGTTTCCTGTCAATTGTAAGAACCAATAAACTTGATCCTGTGTATCGGTCGCTGCGGCGAAGTGAGTAGATTCGAACGACCGACTTCATGGTCCCAAAACAAGCGCGCTAAAAGGCGGTAACCGCTTGCCTCCTTTCAATGAAAGCGTATCAAAAGGGCTGTTAAACAGTCAAAGCGGCAATTGGCCTGCTTTTCACATGTAGTGGATATTTTGTTAAGAGCTGCTTTTTATAAGCGCAATCTCACGTTCAATTATTGTAACTACATTCCGCACGGGCATGCTATCATGTACCTCAAGATACAGGGGTCAGGGGATTGATATCCCTGCGCCGTAGGGCCTTATTTACATTCGTATATACTTCATGGCGATGCCGACAGGACTGCTGCTGCCGTAAACCGCAGCAGCCCTAGGCATGAGATACTATTCTTCGAACCCGGTGATCTTCTTTGTTCTTTCCTCCCAGTTGACACCCTGTTTTTTCAACCACCTTACGCGCAGGAGATAATAGAGTGTAAAGATAATCGTAATACCTATCAATATTCCGATAATCAGCATTGTATTCTTATAATCCAGCAATACCAGCACAATGAAGGGGAGGCTGGTAACTGTGGTGAGTATAGCAAAGACGATGAGCCAGGGTTTGGACAATTTGATATACGCATTCTTATACGCTTCTGGAAACTTATTGGGCAGTCTGATCACTGCGAAGGCACTGACTATGGTCATAACCAGTATGCCTACTGCAGCCAGGACACCGTAGAAATCCATGTCAACATTTACAAACTGGAGACACAGGAGCAGGAACAAAACCACGAAATAGACGCCAATGGCCCGGATGGGTGAAAGTGTCCGTGCATTCACTTTCGCAAGGCCCGAAGGAAGCAGGTTATCGCGTGCCTGTGCCAGTATTTCACGAGGCAGGGCCATGGCACCGGCGTTTATTGCCGTAACTGCGGCAAAAAGCGCGCCAAACCCGATAAAGGCCACCCAGCCCTCAGGGAGAAATGTCCTTGCGGAATCTATAACCGGCGACTTCATTTTCATCATGGTATCATAGTCATATGTCGTGGTACTCAGGAAGACCGCCCCCACCAGAACGTAGATGACAAGGACGATCAGGCCTCCAATAAGCATGGAAAGCGGTATATTGCGTTTGGGATGTGTCATCTCCTCACCCATCTCAGCGATCACCTGGAAGCCCATGCACGTGGTATAACATAAAATTACTGCAAATACCATGCCTCCTACCCCTTTAGGCCCCACGAAAGACAGCTGAATGGGATGGGTCACTATAAATATTCCGGCAACTATAAATAAACTGAGGGCAAGAACCTTGAAGATGACCATGACTATCTGTACCCAGTTTGCAAGCTGAAGTTTGAAGAGGTAAAGGCCCATGAATACAACCGGAATGCAAAGCGAGAGGATCTTGATCTCAAGCGCTTTGTCAATGCCCCATGACCAGTATGCTACTATATTGCCCGCAAAACCGATACTGATCACCCCCGAAGCGGCGGCACCGCCGATTACAGCCCAGATAGAAATAAGACTGCCCAGAAGTGGATTGGCAAGACGGCTGGCGAGAAGGTAACCCATGCCCGCACGCGGCACTGCGCTGGCAGCCTGGATTATCGGTATTACACCGATGGCTGAAATGATAATGGCAATTATAAAAGCCAACCACATGGCATTACCCGAGTTGGCGGCAATCGGGGCGAGCATCGAGTAAATGCCCATGCCGATGATGCTGCCTATCACAAGAGCTATGCCGCCACCAAGACCGATGGCGCGGCCCAGTTTGACTTCGCCAGATTGGTTGGGTTCTGTTTGCGACAATTCTTTCCTCCTTACTGTTTATTGTGCGGTATATACGTAGCGTCCTGGAAAAAGGCCTCTATTTCGTATTATTTTTCTCCGGCGCTGTCCTCTTCCGCTCCCAGGCAGGGCACCAAGTTTTCCTGGAAGCACCATTGTACCGTTTCAGGCAGCTTAGTGTAATCGTGGTCCTCGAGCAGAACATTGGTGAAGTCGACCGCATTATAGGTGTGCCAATATAAAACCGGGGAGTTTTTCAGCTCTGGATGCCTCTGGACAAAATCGAGCATTCCAGCAACGGTTTTAGCTGTGTAGGTCAGTTCGAGTTTTATCTTTTCGGTTTCCCGCATGAGCGCCATTGCAGCTTTGCCCGCAGGCGTCACCCGGCCGTATTCGCCGCCAAAGAAATCATGGGTTACATGCACGTCTTCCATGGTGAATTTGAGTGCTGGAACGCTTCTGTCATATTTACGGAGCAGGGCAACCATGCAATTGGCCAGGCGGAATATGTTCTCAGGTTTGGTGATCCAGAGCTCGGCAACTCGTACACCGACGACTTTCGTCTTCATGCCGGCAAGTTTCGTTCCCAGCAAGAGCCCGGCCATAGTCCCCTTGGAACCGAGGGCGCAAAAGATATACTCTGGTTCGGGCAACAGGCCGGCATCCACCTGTTTTTTAAGCTCCAGCGCGGCGTTGACGTAGCCCAGGCTACCGAGTGTAGACGAGCCGCCGGGAGGTACGAAGTAGACCATGCCGTGCCGCAGGTAGATACCGGCCGTCTGAAAGCCACCGACGAGGGTTGAGGAAGCATAGTGTATCTCAGCGCCGAAATGGCGGTCCAGAAGCAGATTTTCCTGCACGTGATCAGTCAGCGGCTGGCGTATTAGCACCAGCGCCGTTTTAATGCCCAACCGGCCGGCATGGATGGTCGTGGCCAGACCGTGATTGGTACCGATGCCCCCGTAGGTGACAATCCATTTAAAGCCCTTTTTCTGAGCATCAGCCAGCAAAAATTCTAGCTTGCGCACTTTGTTGCCGCCGTAAAACTCGGATGACTTGTCATCGTGTTTTATCCAGATATTTGGATAACCTACGGCATTGCTAAGGTTCTCAAGCTTTTGCACAGGCGTCGGCCAGTTTGCCAGCGACGTCCAGGGGAGACGCTTTTCCAGCGTGGGGTATTTTTCAAACAGTGGCAAAATCATAGCTGAGCTCCTTTCAAATCTATTCGATGAAACCCCAAGCTCTAAACCCTAAACTCAAATCTCAAAAAGTTCAAAGCTATATTTCCTAAAGCTCCTTGAGGCCGATCTCTATTATACCGCTGCTGCCAAGCCTCACCTTTTGACGGGCACCTTGGAGCGACAAGAACCGACTTTCAATTTTAAATTCTCCCTAAGTAACTGCTTATTATTAAACGAATAAGGCTATTGTTTATTTGCATCTCATCAATAACTCAGATACACCTTGAAACAATAGCTATATCAGTAATAGATGATCGAATATTGACATCGAATGTAGAATGGCCTATTGTGGTGGCAATACTAACGGGGAGGTTTATCTAATGCAGGCATACTGTATGAAATGTCGTAAGAAGCGAGAGATGAAGGACACTAAAGCTGTAAAGATGAAGAATGGCAAGCCAGCAACCAAGGGTGTGTGTTCTGTGTGCGGAACAAAAATGTACAGGATAGGTTAAAGCTAGCCACTAGCAGGGAATTAATTTTAAAAAGTTAGACACCCTGATAATGGTGACTTGCTTTCTTTTTGCGTAAAATGGACGGCGCTTACTTGATGACCGCCATGGAGCAAACCCCGGCGCTTGCCAAACCGTGAGTCCTGCCAACCTGACGTGAATAATGGTGAGTTTCCCAAACCCACTAAAAATCGAGTTGCTGAGCCATAAAACCCTTGCGAGGACCTTGCCGTATTTTGATGTTAGATACTACGAAGTTCGATTCTTCCGAGCGCTGTAATCTCTGCGGTACCTGCCTTTCTTCCTGCCCTATACTTAACTTAGAACAGGATAGGGCGATAGCAGAAAAGCAGCGCCTGAACAGCGGACAGTTAAGCATGGTGCTGGAGAAGTGCACCACCTGCCTTTCGTGCGACCTATACTGCCCCAATGGCTTCGATCCCTATGAGCTGATACTACTGCGCTGGAACGAGAGGTACCAAAAAAAAGGGCTCCCGGCGCTGGCGCGCATGGTGATGCCCGGAGACCCGGCGTCCATCTGGAGCCAGCTCTATCCCCTGATGCCACCGGATGAGCAGGAGCTGATTAATAACTGGCGTGCCAGGAGCGGGAAGTCCGGCAAGGACATACTGCTTACCGGATGTTTCAGCGCCTTTTCACCCTATCTCACAATGACACCTTTACTGGCTGGCCTGACACCCTACGGCGACGAGCGCAACTGGTGCAGCGGCGGGCACATCTACCAGCTCGGGCTGCTCGATGTGGTGGACCGGGTTGGATTGAGATTGCAGGACGTTTTCAATGAGTTGAAGCCCAGAAAATTGGTGACCCTGATGGCCGCCGAATATGCCATGCTGGGCAAGATCCTGCCGCAGAGGTTTAATACCAGCTTTGACTTTGAGGTCGTGCCGCTGGAGCATTATCTCCTGGATATGCTGCGCAGTGGCAAATTGAAATTAAGCTGCAAGGTGAATAAACGCGTAGCAATACATGATAACTGCTTCTCCAAGGCTGCCGGAGATGCCGTCTGGTCGCCCGTGAGGGAGCTTGTGCAGGCATGCGGGGTGAAAATAAGTGAGATGCAGCATAACAAGGAGGATGCACTATGCTGTGGTTTCGGCGCCGCGGCGGGACGCTTCGACCTCTTCGATCTCATGGCGCAGGGTAAAAAGCGGCTCGCAGAAGCCGAGGCTACAGGTGCTGATTGCCTGGTGGTTTACTGTGCTGCCTGCTACTTCATCTTCTCCGTGGTCAGGGAGCTTGTCGGCAGCAAATTGGAGATCTACCATATCCTGGAACTGCTGGACATGGCTGAAGGCAGGCTGCCGCTGCACCGGACACGCCGGCGTGCCTTCAACATCATTGCCATCATGTCTACCAACATCACACGCATGCTTTTGCAAAGTGAAGCCCGGCAACGCTTCAGGATCGACCTGGCGACTATCCATGGCGCTCCCGGGCCTGTAGATTTAGATTTCAAGTCTGACCGCCTATGCGCATTTTACAACGGCTTTTTTAATAACTCGGCAATGCAGAATCCTTTTTCTCTTTCCATATTGACAGCGTTGGTGCGGCTGGCGCTGGCCGGCCGGAGGAGGTTTAACCATGGCTGATGCTAAAGAATACAGGTTTCATGATGTGCAGAAGTGCAAGCTCTGTGGCGACTGCCTCTCAAAGTGCCCTGAGATGTCGCTGCCGCTGGAGACCGCCTGCAGAGAGAAGGAGAAGATCAACAAGGGCGAGATGAGCGACAGTGTTTCCCTATCGTGCACCGCCTGCTTTGACTGCGACGATTTCTGCCCCAATGATGCGGCGCCCTGCGAGACCATCATGGACTACTGGTGGCGCGAGTACAAGGCACGGGGGCTGCTGGAAAGGTCGCGCTATTTCCTGCCGATGCAGAAGCTCAATTTCCGCAGCTATATATTGGAGAGACTGCCCGCCGACGAGAAGGAAATGGTGGCGAAATGGGACGATAAATCCCCGTGCGCGGAGTTTATTTATCCGGGATGCAATGTTACAACGGTGCCTTACCTGACGAAAACCTCCCTGCTGCCTCCTATCCCGGTAAGGGGTGGGCTGGACTGGTGCTGCAGCGAAACCTTTTTCCGTATGGGCTACTACGATCTTGCCGCGGTACAGGGCAAAAAGATGCAGGCCAGGTTTGCCGAAATGGGTGCACGTGAGATACTGATGATGTGCACGGCAGGCACGTTCTCCTTCACCAAAATGCTGCCGCAAAGGCTGGGCATTAAGTTCGAGGCCAAGTTCAAGCCACTGGTGCGCTACCTCTGGGAGCAACTGGAGAGCGGCCAGATCAAGGTGGTCAACAAACTTAAACTGCGTGCCACGGTGCAGGATTCCTGCTATGCCAAGTTCCTCGAGCCGGACTATCTCATGTTGCCGCGTAAAATCCTGGAGCATATCGGCGTGGAAGTAGTTGAAATGCCGCGCAGCAAGGAGCGCATGGTCTGTTGTGGCATCGGTGCGGGTTTCAGCATGAGAAGCAACTACAATACTGCCCGCATAACACTTTCCACGCTGAAGAGGATAAATGAAGCCAGGAAAACCGGCGCCGACTTGCTGTGTGTTTATTGTGCCGGATGTATGCAGATGTTAGGTTCGGGCAGCCTTTTCTATCCCAACGCTCCCCAAATCTACCACCTGCTTGAACTGGTACAACTTGCTGCCGGCGATCAGCCTCTGCGGCGTATCGACAGCCGTGTGAAGACCATGTTCGCCGGTGTGGCACGGCACCAGATACCTAGGTTACTAAGCAATAAGCGTTTTCGACCTGAAATGGAATTTTAGTCACTTTATATCTATTCCACTGGGTATTCAGACTACTTGATGCATTATAATTAACGGGACGGAGATGCCCCCTTTTCTGTACCAGCCTAAATCTGGACTATTGTTGTGAGTAGTGCACCCAGAGCTTAAAAGCGACTTTCTCGACTTAAGGATACGATCACTGATTCGAGGAGCTGCTTTTTACAAGCACAATCTCACGTTGAATTGTTGTAACTACATTCCGCACGGGCAACCGTGAGATGAGAAAGAGGTGCGGGCCTGCTTTCGTGACGAGGCCCAGTTCGAGCGGTTCAGGATTGGAAAGGACTTTAACAACAGCCTGGCCGACATCACCGACGCCGAATATAGCGCACACCATGACCAAATGGTGATGGCCTCCTGTGAACTCGTGGACTAAGGCTGGGTGCAGTAGGACGAATGCGTTGACCTTGAGCTTAAGGGAAGAAGGCCTAGCCACCAGGGAACTGATAGATCGGCATCTGTAGAATCATCGTGTACAAGGCCAACACAAATATGGGTATAGACATATCAACTATGAGGGGAGAGGTTTATGGCCATCTTATAGCTATACGACCACGTAGACATCCCAATCACAACGTGGTCATGCCAGCTACGAATTTATTAGGGCTGCGAGCTCAAAAGCGGTTGGGATTACCAGGTAAATGGTGCAGCATTATTGAAGGCAGGCCTTATTTTGCACTAAACTGATTTCACATATTTTAGTACTATAAGAGACTCCGAAAAAGCACTCCCTGACTATCCTTATACGTTATTTGCCCCAATTCTCAGGTGTTATAGCACCTGATGATTGACTCGCTGATTGACCGCCTGATTTTCCCCACGACTGCCATTGCCCTACATCACCTGATGATTGGCTCCCTGATTGACCGCCTGTTTGTCCCCATGGCCCCGATGGTTGCGATGCTGTGTTTGAAGTTGATGGGCTTATCTTAACCGTAGCCGATGAGTTTACAGAACCAGCACTATTGGTAGCAATGAGGGTATAAGTGGTGGTCGCAACAGGGGTAACAACCCGTGTCCCGCTGGTAGAATTGACGGAACCAATGCCGTTAATTGAAACTGAAGTTGCTCCAGTGATATTCCATTGCAGTGTCGAAGATTGGCCTGAGCTAATGGTGGCCGGCGTCGCTGTAAAAGAGGTTACCACAGGGGCAATCGCCGGATTGACTGTAACCGTAGCTGACGAAGTAACAGAACCAGCATCATTAGTGGCAGTGGGCATATGAGTAATGGTTGCATCTGGCGTTACCACCTGTGTTTCGGATGCCTCAGTTTTTGAAGGTGTACTTGTTGTTGATGATGATTGACTGGGCTCAGCAGTGGGCAACTTGGTTGAGGATTTTGTATTCATTATAAAAACAGTGGTGCCGGCTACACACAGAATGAGCACAAAAACAATCAGAGATACAACGAGTCCTGATGAGCTCTTCTTCTTGGGCGCAGTTGTGCCAGGGTCATATAGATGCTGTTGAGGATATTGATTCAGATTCCCGCCGGCGGGATGTTGATAATATGACGAAGGCTGGTTCCATGTCTGCGGTTGGTTAGGATGGTGCTGGCCATACGGGGGGACGCCCATTCCTCCCGGATAAAAAACCAGCCCACAATGGGTGCAAGCGTATTGACCGTAGTTAACCGTCATCCCGCAACGAGGACACGAATAAGTCTGCCACATAGTTGCTATCCAACAAACCAGAAGCTTGCTGGTGTCTTGCTATACAACGTTTCTTCCCAGCAATATTATACAAGAGAAACTGTGACAGTGTTAATGTTTGTAACGTTAAAAGAGTGCCTGGTGTTAAGGACACGGCCTAGGACATTATTAGGAGTGGTTGGGGATGAATTATCGCTAAAAATTCAGTCAATGGACTTTATAATTTTTATTATGGCTGAACATACATACCCATGTTTGTTCAATGGTAATAAATTCTAACGGAACCGCAATACGTGCGTGGTCATTCCCGGTATTGCCACTACTGGATCAACTCAGCGGTGGCCTGCTTTTGAATCTGAGTGAGGTTTGGCAAATCAGCCTGACTGGTGACAACCGCCCCGATCATGAGTATGCCTCTGGTGCTCGGTGCCATTATGACATATGCCTTTCCCGTTGGATCCTTGTATGTCATTCCCTTGGCAACCAACACAACCTCAATAGGATTTGACTTCGCCTGATTGTCATCGATGACGAAGAAATTATCCGAATTCATAGAAAAACCGGAGATGGACGAGTATTCAGATAGGTTGGCAGTCACGCGAAGCGGGTGCTGGCTTACGTCGTAGCAAAGGATTGAATAAAGAAGGTCAGCCGACGGCCTGATCACATCTGTGCTGGCGGCCGTTGCCGGCGGTGAGAAAATCCACTGGTTGCTTGGATAATTGAACTTCTTGGTAATTGTTACTTCCATTATGGCGTTAGGTATGCTGATTACCAGGAGCAGATTTACAATGAAGGCTACCACGATAACAGCCAGGAGCGTCAACCCTATCCACGGTATACACTTCTTCATTGCTGGCAGCTCTCCTTTACAATGTGTGGCAGCTCCATTGTCTGCAGCGTCTTAGCGTTTAAATAAGCGGGCCCGGGGTTATGCAAGCGGAGATACACGGACATCGTTTTGGCGTTACCGGCCGGAAGCCAGTTTCCCTGCTGCTGTGTCTTCGACAGATATATTTTAAAACTGCCATCAGGCTCTAACGTAATATCGGTAGAACTGAACGAATAGCGGTTCTGGTCATTGGCTATCAGGAAACCATCCTGATCGTAAACAGTGATATCCTACCATCGGGCGGCAGGCGCCGCGCCCTGTATCATGTAGTTGCAATTGCCCAGCAGCGGATTGCCATCATCGTCAGTGTAAGCATCCAAATAAATCACCTCCGATTTATTCAATGCCATGAGTCCGTTTTCGGCGACCCACGCCCTGACATAGGGGTTTGCCCCGGTGCTGCCAATGGAAAAATTGGTTGACCAGGGGCCGTTCTTAATGTTGCTCCAAACGGGGATAAGATTGACAATGGGGTTAACGGTGAAGTAGCCGATGGCAGCACCTATGACCACGGCTATCACAGCGGCTATGATGAACTTGTAGATGCTCTTTATATCCCTAGCCTTCTTTTTGATGCTACCATACACCGAATGTTATATCAAGTATTTATTACCGAAGCACACGAGAGCATAGCGTGTCCTGGCATTATCAGAACGGATATGCTCAGGAATGGGCACACGGTAGGTGGGAGGCAATATTGGCCGTTATAGATTTTCCCATGATCAGGGCATGTAATTGCAGATGTATGGCGCACACTATGACCGAATCGTGACATTATGGTGTACAATATAAGGAGTGGAATTATGAGACACCAGGTGCTGCGCCTCGCATTGGTCCTTGCAATTTTCTGCCTGTTTGAGATGCTGACCGCCTGGCAGAACCAGATAGCGGTGGCGGACAATACGAACTTGCTATTTCTGCAGAACTGGGGTCACGTCGGCAGTGGACAATCCTGTACCAATTCCTGTGGCCCGTGTGTGTGGTTCCAATCCCTCAAGGGTTAGTTAACCTTACGATCGCTTTGCATGATGGCAAAGAGGAGATGGTGATATGCCCGAACATCCTTTGAAAATCTACGATGATCTCGACCCGAAACTCCTGGCGCGGATTAACGACAACCAGAAACAGGCCTTGGCCGACGGCGCGCTACCCAGAAAAATAAAGTTGCTGATCGCCATGGTATTGGACGCAGTGCACGGCGCCTCGGACGGGGTGAAGGCACTAGCTGGCCAGGCGATTGAGGCAGGGGCTACCAAAGAGGAGATAGCGGAGGCGCTGCAGGTGGCACATTATATCTGCGGCGTAGGCTGCATCTATACCGCGGCCAGAGCTCTCAAAGAGGTGCTCAAGTAGCGGGCAAGCCGGTTACAAGTGGGGCTTACATAATATCTCTTTGACGTGGGTTTCGAAAAACAGGTGAGCGTAGGCCGGCCTCAGCACTATGGCTACGTCTGCTCCGCGGCCGGCGTCTGCCGCGCCCGTGCCGGCGATGGAGATGACATCTTCGTCAACCCGCACCAGTCCGGCATCCGCCGCCATACTGGCTATCTCGCAGGCCACCTTCATGCCCTGGCCGAAGATGCGTAGCGTATTGGCTACGATGTCTCCAATGATGTAAGTTGTGGGAGCCTGCGGGATGGAGCTCTGCCGCATGGCCCGGTTGAGGCCTCCGAAAAGGTGCGTGGTGGTCAGTATTTTTATGCCCTTGCTCTCAACTATCTTCCGGTTTTCCTCCGTGAACTCCTGGAGATTGTGTTCCTTGAAGCCGGCCGAGTGTGTTACAACGATCAGGTTCAGGCCTGTGAAGACATCTGCAGCCTTCACGGCTGTCCAGCCGGTGGTTGACGCAACCACGATCGTTTTGATATCCAATTCCTTGGCGCGCCGCCTGGCAATATTGAGTGTCTCCTCGGTATTCTCCTTGCCCGGTTTGGCAAAATATACAGTGTGTAACTCCATTTTGTGGTCCTCCAATTTTTCCTTCACCCTGGCCATATTCGGGAATTTGGCTGTAGTGGGCGCCAAGATTATGTTACCACTTACTGTGATTGCCACCAAGGAACAGGGTAAGCTGGGTCACGGCCAGGCAGCACAATCAACACTATCACGAGATAGCGATGGTTTCCCGTGCACTCGTGAACTCTCAGGCCGGGTGCAGTCAGGCGAAAGCCGAAACCTTGAGGTTTAGGAGAGATAAGCCGAAGGAAGTCAAGATCAGACATATTGGCAACTGCCTGAAGGCTGACAAAGCTTATGACCACGGTGTCGATAAAGCGCTGGATATTTCTCTCACTAAAGTCCCAAGATAAGGATAGTGCTAAACTTTACAGACTGATTGGAAGGTCATTTAGAACGCACTGGCAACGGACGCAATAAGATATCGGAAAGGGGAATCCGGGGTCTGGGTGGTGGATCTTGCGCAGGGTAGCCCACGGGCAATACCGCCACAGGCAATGTGGTTGGCTGCAATCCGAACATCTCAGTAAGCTCGCCTCCCTCCCCCAGGGCACCCACCCAGCATGAACCCAGTCCCAGCGCCGTGGCGGTCAGCGCCATGTGCTCGACAGCAATATAAGTGTTGGCCATTGCACTTGTGAAGTGCACATTCAAGTCGGAATCAGGTTCGTTTAAAAACAACTCCCTGAATGCCGGATCAGCAAAATAGCCTGACAGTGTCTCGGTTACACCATAGTCTATAGACTCTTGGGAACGTTTCTCTCGGGAGGCTTTTGAATATGCGGTCAGGTCAACACAGCAGACAAACACCACAGGAGCCTCTTCGATAAAAGCTTGGTCGAAACATATCTTGCGGAGCCTTGTTTTCTCATCTTTGTCTGTAACAACTATGAAACGCCAGGGCTGCCGATTGCTGCTGGAGGGTGCCAACCGTGCGGCCTCAAGTATTTCAAGAATGGCATCGTCGGGCATAAGATCAGGTTTAAAACGCCGGATGCTTCTTCGCTGCCGGATCGCTTGCGTGACTGTAAGCATTATTCCAACTCCCTGTTGCAGATAATCTATTAACAGTGTATATGATGGAAGATGATCCGGCTACCCATCCGGCCAGGTAAAAGCTGTCCTACCGTCCAGTCCGTTATCCATGTTAAGCTGTCCCATACGGTTAAGTGAAAAATCCCAAATAAAATAAAAGTTGAGGTCAAAATCCAAGGCAAAGTCGGCATCTGGGGGTATTGTACATCCGCATCCAGTACATTTAGCTAAGATTATAATAGCTGCAAAACAGCCGCCAGAATTATCTGACATTTATGTTTGCTCAACTTATTGACAACGCCCTGGTACGTGTTTGACAATTGTCTCCATACACGAAATCCAACAACTTAAAGTTTCAAGGAGGACACATGTTCGAGGTTTTCTTAACGGCAGAGCAGAGAAATCTCTTGAAAGAAGCGCAGGATCTGGTCAAATGGGTGCCCCGGCAATTAATTCTCGATATGGATGACGAGAAAATCAAATTCCCCAAAGAATTCATAGAGGAGGCGGGAAGAAGAAACCTCCTTGCGTTGCGGGCGCCGAAGCAGTATGGGGGAAGGGCGCTCAAATACGTAGACGATTTTGTCGCGCTTGGCGAGGTCGGCAAACTCGGTGTCCCCTTTGGATGTATCTATGGTATGGTTTCTCTGATCTCTGATGCATTAAATGCTTTTGGAACTGAAGCGCAGAAGATCAAGTATCTTAACCCGTTAATAGCCGGAAAAATGTGGGCCGGCGAAGGGCTCACTGAACCCAGGGGCGGTTCGGACTTCTTTGGGGCAACCACCACCGCCCGCAAGGAAGGGAAACATTATATCCTGAACGGCCAGAAACGCTTTGTGGTAGGGGGCGACGGTGCCGACTTTTTCCTTGTATATGCTGTGACCAACCCTGGAGCGAGTCACAATTCTTTAAGTGCCTTCCTGGTAGAAAGGGATATGGGCATAGAAGTGAAGCATGTGTACGGGCTAATGGGCAGCCGGGGAACCGGGACTGCTAGGATCGTATTCAGAGACATCCGGGTGCCCGAGGAAAACTTGCTCGGGAAGGAAAACCACGGATCGGAAATCTTCTACCACATGATGGTACCTGAAAGAATGGTGGGTTACATCAACGGCTCAAGGGCGCTGCTGGAAATTGCCGCCCGCTATGCCAACAAGCGGAAGGCGTTTGGACAGCCTATCAGAAATTTCGAGGCGGTCAGCTTCAGAATAGCTGAATGCATTACCAAGATCGACGCCGTCAACGCGCTGGCTTACGTAGTGGCCCGAACGATTGATGACCAGGTCGGCACCGCCGGCTATCGAAGAAGGATGGTATCAGAATTGAAAAAATTCGCAACCCAAACTCAATGGGAAGTTGCCAATGAGACCATGCAAATCCTCGGCGGCATAGGATACACCAGGGTCTTTCCCATTGAAAGGGCAGTCAGAGAAACACGGCTTCTACAAATCTGGACCGGCACGAACGATATCCAGAATTTAATTATTCAGCACGAGTTTTTCAAAGAATTGCTGGCCAAGACGGTTGAAGAGAGGAACTACGAAGCTGATGTCTCAATTAGCGCGTCAGAGGCCGCGGAAGAGAAGATTTACGAGTAAATAACCACGAAGTCATATTATCCCCCATATTAGTAAACCCAGGAGGGAATGATGCGCCATCGTGTTGTCAATCAGCGAAATGGGACACTTTTGGAACCAAACACTTTGGTATACTCAGGAGGTGTGAACAAGCTCCTTCTGCGCCTGATTGTAATCTCTGCGGTGGTTAACCGTTTGTATGCGCACCTCCTTTCTACGCTTCAGAATCTGTTCTTCTCCTGCCATATAAGACGTCGGCAGGCGTCACGTAGCCGAGTGCCTTGTGGTAGCGGCGGTAGTTGTAGTAGTCGACAAAGTCGGCAATGGCTCGTTCCAGTTGGCTGGGTAGCGTTCCACTTTGCCGTTGGTCAGGGTGCGGCCAAAATGTGCTTGATACCCACCAGGTGTAGATAATCACGGAAGGCTCTAGAGACATAGCCGGCGTCGAATATAGTGCACACCATCACGAGATGGTAATGGCTATCAAGACACTGGCGAACTCAGATCAAGTGGCACGGTGGCGCAGCTGGAGATAGGGCCAGCGCCGTTCTTGTTATGCTGTTGATTTCTTAATGTAGGTCACGACTACTGCCGGTTTGTCAGTTGGAGAAGCGTCAAAGGAGGTGCTACTATAGACAAGCCGTACGAAGTGTGTTAAGAGGAACATATCATGGAAAAAGTAGCACTGGTAACGGGGTCAACAAATAATGTTGGTAAGGGCATCGCTGAACAACTGGCAAAAGATGGATTCCTGGTCGTCATCACTTCAAGACATGGAAAGGAAGCTAAGGCAGTGGCTGACAGCTTGACCAAAAAAGGTGCGTACTACGAGGTGGATTTTTCTGACCCCGAACAGATAGCAAGTCTTTTTTCGTTTGTGAAAAAGACATTAGCCAGATTGGATGTTCTTGTGAATAACGTCGCCTACACGAAAAACGAATCGATTATGGACTGCACGCTTGAGACTTGGGAACACACCATCAATACTAATCTAAGAAGCTATTATCTATGCACACGCTATGCCGCAGAGATTATGAAGGAGCATGGTGGGGGAAACATCTTGAATATTACCATAGGCAGCGGCCGTGGTATTGGGAACAAGTTCGCCTACTCCGTAAGCAAGGGCGGGGTCAATTCCCTGACGATGAGCTCCGCCATTGACCTTGCTCCCTTCAATATTCGTGTCAATGCGATTTCAATTGGTCCGACAGGAACGCCAGTGGGAAGTAAGGAAAATCCGGATAGGAAAAGAGAATACGAAAGCAATACACTGGCCGGGCATATAGGATTACCTTCCGATATTGCTAATGCCGTATCATTTCTGGTGTCCGAAAAGGCCCAATACATTTATGGTGCCATCCTGCCCGTGGATGGTGGAGGTACTCGGTAGAAATATATTAAAGTCGATTTTACATTTACACCAGCCGATGCGTTAAACACAACAATTTGACGGCCAGTGTCTTATTTTGATCCTATGGAAGGCCTCAGCATGTCATTAAAACTGAATATAGGGGCCGGTTATTAAATGAGCAGACAGAAAACATTGATATTTTTCGGAGCACACCCGGATGATGAAACTTTCGGCATGGGTACTACATTAGCACAATATGCAATTTCCGGAGTCAGAGTTTACTATGTTTGTGCTACGGGTGGTGAGTTGGGTACGGTTGCCCCGAAGTATATGGAGGGATACGCCACTATTACAGACCTGCGCTCGGCGGAAATGAAATGCGCGGCGCAGGCTCTAGGGCTGGCTGGCGTAATTTACCTTGGTTACCGCGATTCGGGTATGCCAGGGTCCCCGGAGAATAAGCACCCGAATGCATTAGCCACAGCCCCTGTTGAAGAGGTTGCCGGAAGAATAGTTAAAATTATCCGCGAGCTTAAACCGTACGTAGTAATTACCCACGATGCCGGTGGAGGCTACGGACACCCTGACCATATAGCTACCCACAACGCCACGGTTACAGCGTTCTATGCTGTCAATGACCCAAAACAATATCCCGAAGCCGGTCCGCCATTTCAACCTAGTAAGCTATACTTCGGAATCCGTCCTCACGGGTATATGAAGTTCATGGTCCGATTGATGCCACTCTTCGGCCAAGACCCACACCGTTTCGGCCGTAACAAAGATATTGATCTCACCAAAATGATTGGTGTGGAATATCCTGTAAATGCGGTTATACGTTTTACCAAGGAAGCTGTAAAGATTCGTAATGAGGCTTTGGCTTGCCATGCCAGTCAGGGCAGCCAGGGCAGTGGCTGGCCGAGACAAGGCCCGTTCCGTATATTACAGATTATTGAAAAGTTCCGGGGGCAACGGGACTATTTCATGCGGGATTATCCGCCACCAACCCTCCACCGGGAAAAAGACCTGTTTGAAGGAGTGAGTTAAGACACTCACTCCTTCTTATAAATACTAGTGGATGCAACTTATTTGTCCATGCCGCGTTGGAGACCACGTAAGTATGAAATTTCTCCGGCATGCTGTGCCGAATGAGTTACCGTCATCAGCAGCATCGAGCCGATGATGGGTTCAAAAGGTAGTCTTCTTGGTGGTGGAGCTTGTCCGCCCGGAGCGGGGGAGGGAGACGGTCCCATCGAAGGTAATTCGACTTTTAGATCCAGTTTCTCGGCAGTCATATCTTCGAGGTATTCAAGTGTGCGTTTGCGTACCGCAGCAGTGTATTCATGTAAATCCTTTAGGTCAGGGACGCAAAAAGAGGCCACTTGTTCGGCTGTATAGTGACCGCCCCTATCACTCTTGTCTTTCCCCAGTTTTTCATACCATTTCTCCTGCTCCCAGACTTGTGGTTTTCGCTGTAATAAAGACTGAACAATTGCATCTTCGACGCGAGCCACGTGGAACAGAATCAGGCCTATTGAATTGGCATCCGGCCGTGGTTGCCACTTCAACTCTGCGGGCGTTAGTGTGTCCAGTGCTCTATCAGTCGACCTTTTGGCATTTTCCAGTCCTGCTTTGATAAGTTCTTTCGAGTCCATACCCAGAGCCCTCCTTTTTAAAATGAAAAATATTTCTTCACTTGAGTGGTGGCCTTGTATTGGTAATCAATAAAGCCGTCAAGCCGATTTAAGAATTTCCCCTGCCAATAATCTTAGCACCATCATTGACCAAGCTGTTTATTGTGTTGTGAATGCCAAGATATTAGAATAATATGCATTCGTATATATTAGCTGACGTTATAGCTTTATCTGCAAATATTATCTGTCTCACGATGACGATTCTTTTTAAGTGGAGGAATCAATATCAAATACGATTTCGACCTGGTATGCGATAGAACTAATACTAATTGTGCAAAGTGGGATGCGGTTAAGGCTGTTTTTGGACGAGAGGACGTCATCCCCATGTGGGTGGCCGATATGGATTTTCCAACGGCAAAACCTATTGTTGAAGCGTTGCGGAAACGAGCCGAGCATGAATTTTACGGATATACGCACTCCGGGTCGAAACTCATGGAGGTTATCATTGACCGCATGCAACGGAAGTTTAATTGGAATGTCCAGCCGGAATGGATAGTATTTACTCCCGGTGTCGTTCCGGCACTTAGCGTTGCCGTAAGAGCATTTACACATCCCGGAGACGAAATTATTCTGCAAGAGCCCGTCTACTATCCGTTTTTCCAGGTGGTAGCTTTAAGCGGATGCCAGAGAGTGAATAATGGATTTAAAGCCATATCAATACCAAAGCCGAGCTAGAGAATGCTTTACATAAGGACGAGATTGCAATTTCTGAAAAACAGAGTGAAATAAAAGATATAGCCCATGTGCGTAACTATCTATCGGATTTCAAAAAGCTGCTGGATATTTCACCACTGGAGCAGAAGAAGGAACTGCTGAGATCGTTCATAAGTAGCATTGAGGTAGGCAAGGAAGAAGTAACTTTGAATTATGCTTTGCCAATGCCGCCGAGCCAGGAGAGGAAGGAGAATGTGGGAGTTCTTGCTATTATACAAAATGGTAGGCCGTGCAGGAATCGAACCTGCGACCCACTGATTAAAAGTCAGTTGCTCTACCAACTGAGCTAACGGCCCATCTATTCGGATGGTTTCATTAGAAACCAGCTTAAAAGTTTATCATAATCTTATTCGCAGAGACAATTAAAGGCACGATACCATTCCGGAAGCTTGAAATAAAAAGTGGAGCGGGTGAAGGGATTCGGACCCTCGACGTCTTGCTTGGGAAGCAAGCACTCTACCGCTGAGTTACACCCGCATAGACGGAATTATATTAGAAATCTCCCACATGTCAAATGGTCTGTCACCTATTTTTCTTTACCCATCCAGGTATCGTAAGCTCAACATTTGAAAACTGTTCAGGCAAGTAGGGCTTAATATCGAGCACTGGTGTGCCATCAATGGCATCCAATCCTGCGACGGTGAGCAGATTTTCTTTTCTCTTAAGCAGTTTGACCACTGTAAGGCCTATTGGATTCGGCCGCACCGGACTTCTTGTAGCGAAGACTCCTTTTAAAGGCAGCGAAGGGTTGCGGTATGGGTGTACCTGCATAATCAGCCGCTCGCCTTTTTTAATTTTATGCAGCCAGAAGACGATGATAATGTGGGAAAAAGAATCGATTCCATCGAGAGCTTTTTGATAGGCCGGGTCGACTATTATCTGAGCTTTTAAATCGTCGTGAGCGACTTTGCGTCTGTTTTTGATACTGCTCTTAACAACACCGATAGGTTTAACACTGAATGCCATACCACAAGTATAGAAGATTTAATTAATGGGCATCAATTGCGGATTAACTAAATTTGAACAACCGTTCGATTAGATATAAAATCAATAGCGCTTCTTGAATATTTTCCTGGAGAATAACATGTCCAAACCTTCGCTTGATTATTTATTTAATCCTTCTTCCATAGCCATTGCCGGAGTGTCTCCGGATGTGAACAGGCCTAACCTGGCGCAGCTATTTGTAAAAACTCTCAGGGATTTTGGTTTCAAGGGTGAAATATACCCTATTCACCCTTCCGGGGGCGAGATTTTCGGAACGAAGGTATATACAAATGTGCGTGAAATCCCCGGCCCACTTGACTATGTTATATCGGCCATACCGGCACGCTTCACGCCCCAGTTGATAGCCGACTGTGCGGCAAAGGGAGTCAAGGCAGTCCACCTCTTCACCTCAGGTTACGCGGAGATCGAGGATGAGATAGGTAAGAAGCTCGAAGGGGAAATATTGAAGATAGCCCGCAAAGGCGGAGTACGCCTGGTGGGGCCGAACTGTATGGGACTCTACTGCCCGTCGTCGGGCCTAACATTTGCCGGAGATTTTCCAGACCAGATCGGTTTCCCGCGCAAGTCAGGGCCTCTGGGTCTGATTTCCCAGAGCGGAGGAAACTGCATTTACACAATACGTGAGGCAGTGGAGAGGGGCGTGTTTTTCAGCAAGGCCATAAGCTACGGTAATGCCGCCGACCTTAATGAAACGGATTACCTGGAATATATGGCGGAGGACCCGCAGACCAAATTGATCGCCATGTATATCGAGGGTGTAAGGGACGGCAAACGTTTCATGCAGGCGTTGAAAAACCTGGCCGGGGTAAAACCTGTGATTATCAATAAAGGCGGCAATACAGAGACGGGGGCCAGGGCCTGCGCCTCACATACCGGCTCCCTGGCCGGGTCGGCTGCCATATGGCAAGATCTTATTAAGCAGGTAGGGGCTATCCCGGCGGGAAGTATGTCGGAACTGGTAGATATGGCAGTTGCCTTTCTCAAGATGAAGGTCCCTCATGGCCGGAATACGGTCGTCATCGGCACCGGCGGAGGAATCGCAGTCCAGTCTTCCGATGACATCACCGGGGCCGGTCTTAACCTGCCGATCCTGCCTCAGGAGGTCAGGAAAAAGCTGGTGAATATATATGGTTCGGAGGCAGGCAGCATTTTCAGAAATCCGGTGGATGCGCCGCCCATGGCAAGCGTGCAGAAATACGTAGAGGCGGTTAAAGTTATTTCTGAATCCAGCCAGGTCGATGTACTTATATTGCATTGTCCCTTCGATATCTGGGCTATGGTGAGCCGCAGCCTGCCGTTGAGGCCTTTTATCGAAACGGTTGCCGAGTTGGCCAAAGTCATAGATAAGCCTATGGCTGCCGTGCTGCACTACAATACAGGCTCCAGCTCGAGGCAGATGGTTGCGGAAGTTCAGGAAAAATTCGTTGACCTGGGACTGCCGGTTTATCCCTCGGTACAACGTGCGGCTACGGCCATTAACAGATATATCGAATATTACGAGAGGTTAAAGGGCGTAAAAAAGTTTTCCGTGGCTCCCTGCAGCAAACGAAAAGCCTGCTGACCTAATATTTTAGAGATTTCTTAACGGTTTTCCCGATCTCCGCCGGGTTGGGAGCAATGATAGCCCCGGCAGCCGATAAAGCCTCTATCTTATCCTGTGCTTTGCCCGTATTGCCGCTGATAATGGCGCCGGCATGCCCCATACGTCTGCCGGGAGGTGCAGAAGCTCCCGCTATAAATGAGATCACAAGTTTGTTGACTTTGTCTTTAATGAATTGAGCGGCGTCCTGTTCCATGGTGCCCCCGATCTCTCCGATGAGCACGATAGCCTTGGTCTCTTCGTCCTCCTGGAAGAGCTTCAGCACATCCACAAAGTTGGTGCCCAGCAACGGATCGCCGCCTATTCCCACACATGTGGACTGTCCGATTCCGAGGCCGGTCAATTGGGCCACCGTCTCGTAAGTCAGCGTTCCACTGCGCGAAACCACGCCTACATTGCCCTGTTTGTGAATTTCCCCAGCCATGATGCCGACCTTGCACTTGCCGGGGGATATTAAACCGGGGCAGTTGGGGCCGATCAGGCGCACAGGCTTGCCTTTGAGGAAACTATGCACGCTAATCATATCCATCACCGGGATGCCTTCTGTGATGCAGACCACAAGCGGAATGCCGGCGTCCGCCGCTTCCATAATCGAGTCGGCGGCCCCGGATGGAGGCACAAAGATAATGCTGGCGTTGGCGCCCGTTTCCCTTACGGCGCTTTCAACGGTATTAAAAACCGGCACTCCGAAAACCTGTGCGCCGCCCTTGCCCGGCGTCATTCCGGCTACGACTTTAGTTCCGTACTCTATACACCGTTGAGTATGAAAGCTGCCTTCGCCGCCGGTGATGCCCTGGACCAGCAGGCGAGTTTTTTCGTCGATTAATATACTCAATTTCGGCCTCCTTTGGAGGCATCCACCGCTTTACGTGCAGCATCCAGGAAATCGGCCGCCTCTATATAGTTAATCCCGGATTCAGCCAGCAGGCGCTTGCCTTCTGCAACATTAGTGCCGGCCAGCCGCACCACGACCGGGACTTTGATATCTATCTGCTGGTAGGCTTCTATTATTCCGCGGGCGATGGTGTCGGCCCGTGCCATACCGCCGAAGATATTGACCAGGATGGCCTTTACATCGGGGTCTGCGGTGAAGACCTTGAAGGCGCTGATCACAGCGCTGGTATTATTAACCGTGCCTATATCGAGGAAATTAGCTGCATTGCCTCCGCAATAGTTGATCAGGTCCAGAACAGCCATAGCCAGGCCGGCACCGTTGACCATGCATCCGATGTTGCCGCTCAGCTTAATATAGTTCTTGATGCCCATTTCATTGGCCCTGGCCTCGAAGGGATCATCCTGCGCCGGATCATGGAGCCGACGTATATCTTCGTGCCTGAAAAGCGCGCTGTCATCGAAATTCAACTTGGCATCGAGGGCCATGATACTGTCATCGCCGGTGATTACCAGGGGGTTGATCTCAGCCAGGGAGCAGTCTTTTTCGTGGAATAATTTGTAAAGGTTAGCCATCAGTTTTACAGCCGGTTTGACCTGCTGAGCACTTAAATTCATGCCGTAGGCCAGTTTGCGCCCTTCGAAATCCTGCCATCCCGCAGACGGGTCGATGTACGCTTTGAGTATCTTTTCCGGGCTGGTGAGGGTTACCTCTTCGATATCCATGCCCCCGGCTTCGCTGGCAATCATTACCGGCATTTTACGGGCATTGTCGATAACGATACTGAGATAAAGTTCGCGCCGCACCTCAACGACTTTTTCCACCAGGACATGGCTGACAGGGGCTCCTCTGGCGGACGTCTGATGCGTAACCAGCCTTGCTCCAATTATCCCAGAAGCTGATTTTTCGGCCTCGTCTGCGTTGGCGGCCAGCTTTATCCCTCCGGCTTTGCCTCTGCCACCTGCGTAGACCTGAGCTTTGACGGCTACCTTACCTTGCAATCCTGCGGCGATCTTTTTCGCCTCTGCCGGTGTACCCGCTACATCTCCGGACGGAACAGGAATCCCATACTGGGATAATAAGGCCTTGGCTTGATATTCATGTATTTTCATCCTGCTCTCCTCTTACCAGCCGGGCACTCACTACGTGGCAAGCGAATTATATATTATTGTGGGTATTGAGAGGGATATTCTTAATCGAAACGTAATAAGGCTATCGACTATTTAAGGCCAAGTTTTTCCGGGCTGACCCGGTATTTGGCTTTACCTTCCTGGTAGAGGTCGCCCCCATAAATGTCATTGATCACCGTCGCCGGGAAATCCTTTACCTCCAGGCGCCTGATAGCTTCAGCTCCCAGGTCGTCATAGGCTATTACGTCAGCTTTAGTGATGGTTTTGGAGATGAGGGCGCCAGCCCCGCCGATGGCGGCGAAATATACGGCCTTATATTTTTTCATGGCATCCTTAACGGGCGACTGGCGGTCGCCCTTGCCGATCATCCCTTTAAGTCCTTCGGCCATAAGCCGGGGAGCATAGACATCCATGCGGCCGCTGGTGGTCGGCCCGGCAGAGCCGATGGCATGTCCGGGCTTGGCCGGCGATGGTCCCATATAGTAAATAACCTGGTTTTTCAAGTCCAGGGGCAGCTTTTCACCTTTATCCAGGGCTTCAACCATACGTTTATGGGCTGCATCCCTGGCGGTATAGATCACTCCCGTGATTAGTACCTGGTCTCCGGCCCTGAGCTTTTCCACCGTTGTTTCATTGAGGGGCGCCTTTATATTGATTGTTTCCATAGCTAAATCCTTTACATAAACACTTTATTTTGGTTCCACTGTAAATTCAGGGACGTCAATTTTCGGCTTGGCCAGCGCTGGTGGGGTGGCGAGGGTAGCCGGCGCTGCTGTCTTTTTAATGCCCAGTGCTTTGGCTGCAACGCCTTTTCGGAGCAATTGGATGCCAAGTGCGGGGTCTACGCCTTTAGGGCAGGCCTCGGAGCAGGCGGCAGCGAAATGGCAATTCCAGACTGCGTGGTCTTTTTCTACTATTGCATACCTAAAGTCCTGCCCCTCGTCCCTGCTATCTGCACAGTAGCGGTAGGCCTGGCCCAGGGCCTGCGGGCCCAGGAAAGCTTTGTCGCTGGCGGACGTAGGACAGGCGGCGATACAGAGGCCGCACTTTATACAGTAGGTGAATTGCAAATATTCATCCAGTTGCTGCGGCTTTTGCAGATATCCGGCTGTAGGCTTTTCCATTTCTTCTTTATCTTCCCGGATGATGTAAGGCTTTACGGATTTATGGTGTTCGAATAGGGTATCCAGTTTTGGAACCAGGTCTTTGATGATGGCCATATTAGGCAGGGGTTTGAGGGTCAGTTTATCGGAGTGGAATTCCTCAACCTGTGTGTGGCAGGCTAAGTGAGGATATTCATTTATCAGCATGCCGCAGGAACCGCAAACACCCATGCGGCAGGAAGTCCGGAATGCCAGGCTGCTGTCAAGGTTTTCCTTAATGTACAAGAGTCCTTCCATCACAGTTGTCCCCCGCTTTACGGGAACTGTGAATTCCTGAAAATGTGGTTTCCGGTCTTTTTCGGGATCGAACCGCTGCACCCGGAAGGTTATTTTCTTGACAGCATCATTGTTCATTAATTTCTCCGTAACTTATCTGTAGCTGCTGAACAGGGCTATCGGTGCGTAAGTGCCCAGGATCAGGAAAATAACTCCGAAGGCTATTATAAATCCCGTTAAAATACGTATGGCCAACGCCGACAGGTTTATTTCCAGGAGTATGTTGCGAAACCCGTTTAAAGCGTGAAACAGCCCGAACGCCAGAAGGGCAATATATATTCCTACCCATGAACCCTGGTGCGCTCTCTCCATCATGGATCCCCAGGTTGTGGGATCGGCAACCTTGATTCCCAGTAAGCCGAGCACGACAAACCATTGCTGCACGGTGATATGGATGGCAAGTAATACGGCCACCAGGGCGCCTGTGATCATTTGTGAGATCTGCAGATATGTATTCTTCATCCCCAGCCTCTCACTGTGAAATCGATGAAAAAAGCCACGGCCAGAACCATAATCGCCGCCAGTGTGACCAGCGTCCAGGCCCGCTTTCTGCGGATAGCATCAGTAAACGGATATATAGGCGGCACCGGTTTTCCGAGGGCAAATCCCAGTTCCTGAATTATCAGTCTGAGGCCGTTCAGGGCGTGGTATGAGAAGGCTGCAACCACCAGGAATTCCCCTACCCTGAACAATGGATTATCTAAAAAGCTGATGGTCGAGGACCATATGGCCTCGCCCTGTACGCGAAAAATGGTGGTCACCGTCAGATGAAACAAACCGAAAAGCAAGAGGCCCAGGCCTGTGATCCTGTGAAGCAGATACAGATAACGTTCCAGCTTGTAGTTTCCGCCCCAGACCCACCCCCACATTCCTAAATAATTTTGATGAGGCCCTTTATCTGCCATATATGACCTCCTAATATTTCCTTTCCACCGGGTTCCAAAGACTTATGGTGACCGGTATATATTCAAGGCGCGGCCCGTTGGCGGTGCGATATGCCAGAGTATGTTTCAGCCAGTTCGTATCGTCTCGGGTCTTATAATCACGCCGCGCGTGCGCGCCGCGCGACTCCTGGCGGGCCAGAGCACCGGATACAACTACTTCGGATAGTTCGATGAGATTGTCCGTCTCAAGTGCGTTTAGCAGGTCGGTATTATATATGCGGCCGGGGTCCATTACCTTAACCAGCGGCAGCCTCTGTTTAATATCCCTTATTACTTTCAAAGCGGCTTCGAGCTCGGAAGCAGTCCTGAAAACTCCAGCCTTGGTGTCCATGCTTTTGAGGAGCTCGTTCTTCAGGGCGTAGGAGTTTTCGGCTCCGGAATTGCTGAAACGTTTGAATATGCTGGATTCCGCATCTTTTATCACGGAATCTTCTGGCAAATCAGCATATGCTTTCATTGTTTTAACATATTGGGCCGCCTTTTCACCGGTGATCTTACCCCAGACCAGGCATTCGGCAGTGGAGTTGGAGCCGAGGCGGTTGGCGCCATGCAGCGATACGCAGGCGGCCTCTCCCGCCGCCCAGATGCCCGTCACCGGCGTGGCGCCATCTATATTTGTGTGGATGCCGCCCATGGTATAGTGCGCGGCCGGACGTACCGGAATGGGCGTAAATATGGGATCGATGAAATCGAACCTCATGGCAACCTCACGGATCAAGGGCAGACGTTCGTTGATCTTATCGGCCCCGAGATGGCGTAGATCGAGATGCACATAGTCCAGCCCGCTTTCTTCAATATATCCGCGGCCGGCTTCGATTTCGGTCATCTCAGCCCTGGAGATAATATCGCGTGGAGCCAACTCCATTTTGGATGCGGCATATTTCTCCATGAACCGCTCACCCTGGCTGTTAAACAGGTAACCACCTTCGCCGCGAGCGGCCTCAGTAATCAGTATCCCCGAAGGCACGAGCCCGGTGGGGTGGAACTGGATAAACTCGAGGTCTTTGAGAGGCAGCCCCGCCCTGTAGGCCATGGCCATACCATCACCGGTGGCGGTGAGGGAGTAAGTAGTGAACCCGTACATGCGGCAGGCGCCCCCCGTGGCAATAATCAGAGCCTTACCCCTCAGAACGAAGCACTCGCCGCTGGTCAGGTTCCAGACGATAACTCCGCGGAAAATATTATCCTTTACCAGGATGGAATGTACATAGCATTCATCATATCTGACGATGTTGGCATGCCTTTGCAACGTATCGTAAAGGGTCTGCATTTCGAAGAAGCCGGTCTTGTCGGCTGCAAAGGTGGCGCGATCGAAGCTATGACCGCCGAAGGCACGCTGATTGATGCGGCCGTCGGGCCGTCGCGACCAGGGGATGCCCCAGTGTTCCAGCAGGTTTATCTCTCCGGGTATCTCCGTAACGAAACGCAATGCTACATCCTGGTCGCAAAGAAAATCGGCGCCTCGAACGGTATCCCAGGCATGCAGCTCAATGCTGTCGCCATTTTCCGGCTGCATTACCGCCGCAGTTCCTCCCTCGGCGCACACCGAGTGTGCACGCATGAGTTGGACCTTGGACACAACGGCGATATCAGCCTCGGAGTTCTTGCGTGCGATCTCTACGGCTGCACGCAAGCCAGCAAGGCCGGCGCCCAGGACTATTACATCATGCTGCTGCGTTATCACAGCACCGCCTCTTTATGGCGTGCTGCATGGCATTGCAAATTCACAGCCAGCGGCATGCTGGCGATATGAGCGGGAAATGTATCAATATTTACACCCAGCGCCGTTACTGTGCCGCCATATCCCTGGGGCCCTATTCCCAGTGCATTAATGCGTATGAACAGCTCCTTTTCCAAATCGGCTACCTCAGGGTCGGAATTATGGTCTCCCACTTTGCGCAGAAGGGACTTCTTGGCCAGCTCCATAGCTTTCTCGGCTGTCCCTCCAATACCCACACCCACAATAATGGGCGGGCAGGGATTGCTGCCTGCTTCTTCAACCGCCTTAATTACAGAATCAATGATGCCCTGGCGGCCTTTGGATGGGGTCAACATGAAAAGGCGGCTCATATTTTCGCTGCCTCCGCCTTTGGGCACTATAGTAATTTTCACTTTATCTCCCGGTACTATATCCGTATGGATGATAGCCGGTGTGTTATCTTTAGTATTGACGCGTGAGGAGAAGGGCTGCTTTACCATTGACTTTCTCAGATAACCGGCTTCATAGCCCAGCCGCACACCTTCATTTACCGCATCATAAAGGCCGCCGCCCGCGATATGGACGTCCTGTCCCACCTCAAGGTAGACTACTGTAGCGCCGCAGTCCTGGCATATGGCAAGCTGTTCCGCTTTAGCCATGCGTGCATTTTCAATAAGTTGTTCGAGGGTCTGCTTGCCGATAGGGGACTGTTCGCTTGCCAAAGCCTGCTGAAGGGCAGCCATGACATCTTCAGGAAGAGAATAATTGGCTTCCTGGCATAGCCGTGCCACTGCTTCCGTAATTTCCTTAACGTTGAGTTCTCTCAATTTAATTATCCTTTTCCTGGACGATTCCGGGATGCTTCAGTCTTTGGGCGCCGGTGGAATAAGGCCCTCTTTCATCAGCAGGGCAGCCGACTCCCTGGCATTCTTAATCATGGCCTCGGCCTGTTTGGTCAATTCTTCCCTGGTCGCCTTAATCCGGGCGACGCCCTGTTCCTGTGCCTTCATGCCTACGGCCACGGCTTCCCGGATGAATACTTCCCATTCACCCATAGTCGGTGCGATATTATCTTCATTGATGCCCCTGTCCTCGGCACATTGGGCCAATTCATGGGCTGCAGCCAGGCACATCTCATCTGTGATGGTCTTGGCCCTGACATCCAGCGTTCCGCGGAAGATAGCAGGGAAGCCGATGGAGTTGTTAACCTGGTTGGGGAAATCGGATCTGCCCGTGGCAACGATCCTGGCCCCAGCTTCCTTGGCCTCCCAGGGCCAGATTTCGGGGATGGGGTTGGCGCAAGCAAAAACTATAGAGTTTTTAGCCATACCTTTGATCCACTCAGGCAGAATTACGCCGGGGCCGGATTTGGCCAGTGAAATGCAAACATCGACACCTTTTAATGCCTCCGGGATGCCCCCGGTCCTGTGCTCAGGATTGGTGGTCTGGCAGAGCGCCCATTTATAAGGATTGTCCTTCTGCTGTTGCTCGAGGTCTTTCCTGCCTGTATGAAGGATGGACTTACTATCCACCACAATAGTGTTGGCCGGCTTCAAGCCGTCGGAGAATAACAGCCGCAGGATGGCAACATTGGCGGCGCCGCTGCCTATAACCGCCATGGTAACATTCTCTTTTTTCTTGCCAACGATTTTCAGGGCGTTGATGAGCCCTGCAAGGGTGACGGCTGCAGTTCCCTGCTGGTCGTCATGCCATACCGGGATACGCGCTTCGGCACGCAGTTTATCCAGTATGTAGAAACATTTGGGATTGGAGATATCTTCGAGATTAATTCCGCCGAATGATGGTTGAAGCAGCTTAACGGTCTGAATGATCTCATCAGGATCCTTGGTATCCAGGCAGATCGGCACGGCATCTACGCCGCCCAGATATTTAAATAAAAGTGCCTTGCCTTCCATGACCGGCATTCCGGCTTCGGGGCCTATATCACCCAGGCCCAACACCCGGGTGCCGTCGCTGACAACGGCAATGGTGTTCCATTTATTGGTATAGTCATAGGCTTTATCACGGTCCGCCTGTATAGCCCTGCAGGGTTCCGCCACGCCGGGCGTATACCAGATGGCGAAGTCATTGAAGTCTCGAACTATGCATCTGGGCATGGTCTGCATTTTCCCTCTGTAGTACTTATGCAGCTTGTTGGCGACCTCGGCCGGTTTACGGGCCTTGGCCAGCAGCTCTTCTACGGTAGGTTTTTCTGACATGAGTTACCCTCCATTCGCGGTTATACGGGGGAAAATGCGGAAAATATTATGCTCCCGTAATCCTTGTAAATCAATAGCTCGTATTTACTCCACAGTCGGTAATAGAAGCGACGTCCTGCGAGGAATATTGCAATGGTAATATTTCGGTCGATTGACCTAAAACAGGACAAAATCTACCACCGTTTACTAATGCTTGTCAATATTTTTGCGTTTTGTTTTAGTCGGCAAACTCCTTTTCTGCAAAATCACAGGGTCGATGGAATGAACGATGCCCAAAGCGGCATCCTGGCATCTCCGGATATAATCTTCAAGGGTGTAGTGTTTTCTCAGGTGCCAGCGCTTTAAGGACCACATGTGTTCCAGCATGACTATGTAGTAGGCTGCCAGCTCGGAGTCCTTGATTTTAAATTCCCCCTTTTTACGCCCGGCCTCGATAATATTCCTCAACAGGTCATTGGCTTCATATTCCAGCTTTATTAACTGTTTGAGGTGACGCTGGCTCATATTCCTGGATTCGCGGTACCAAAACAATATGGTGTCCTGGATGGTATCCTGCAGGATGAGCGCTTCCTTGATCTTCATGGTCAACGCCTCACTGTAGGAAATGAAGGGCATCTGGTCGCGTATTTCCTGGTCGTACTCTTTCATCTGGTCCGTTGTCATCTGCACGAACAGGTCAAAAAAATCATCCTTCGATTTTATATAGTAATAGAGATTGCCCTGGCTTATGCCGCAGACCTCAGCTATCTGACGTGTTGTTGTTTGACGGTAACCGTTTTTAAAAAAAAGCTCAGCAGCCGTTTTAACGATCTGCTTCAAACGGGCATCTTTGCGTTTTAGTATATTGACCTGTCCGCGTTTTGTTTTGGCTTTCAATTCTGAACCCTGAGCTTACTATCCCACAAATTTTCTATCCGGTTGTTTTAAAAACGGTGTGCCGTTCCCATTGGGGCGACGGTTGCGGAAAATCGGTGCGAAAGTGTGCGCCGCGGCTTTCTTCCCGCATTAAGGCGGCTTCCGTCACCAGCCTGGCATTCAAAATCATTGCGTTCAATTCATAGGAGGCGCGGTCCGTTGGCTGTGGCATCACCTTTTGCCAGGCGGCCAGAATGCCGGCTGCACGATTGAGTCCTTCCCCTGATCGCACTATACCAACCTCATCCCATAAAAGGGATTGCAGGTTGGCTAGGTTCAACAATGGGATATCACCTTGATCCGACTGCGGGCTCAGGTGGTGCCAGTCGGTTTTAGACGTAATTGTAGCAGTGCTATTAGACTGCATCTGAGATTTTTCGATGATTCTTTTGCTGAATACGACCACTTCCAGAAGGGAATTCGATGCCAGCCGGTTAGCTCCGTGAACCCCGGTGCAGGCTGTCTCGCCTGCGGCAAAAAGGCCGCCTATATTGGTCTCTCCCCAGGTATTAACCTTAACCCCTCCCATAAGATAATGAGCGGCGGGCGCCACCGGAATCAGGCCTTTGGTGATATCCAGACCGTGGTCCAGGCAGTAGCGGTAAATATGGGGGAACCTTGTGGTAACTTTGACTGCGGGGATATGTGTTACATCCAGGAAGACCCTGTCACTGCCAGTTTTTCTCATTTCAGAAACAATGCTCCGGGCCACAATATCCCTGGGGGCAAGCTCGCCTTCTGCGACATAGTCGGGCATAAAACGGTAGCCGTCCACGTTCCTGAGTATGCCGCCCTCACCTCTGACTGCCTCGGTTATAAGGAAGGGCCAGACACCGGGGAGACGCAGGGCTGTGGGATGGAATTGATAGAATTCCATATCCGTGATTTCGGCGCCGGCTTGATAAGCCAATGCTATGCCATCGCCGGTGGCGGTATCGGAATTGGTGGTGTATTTATACAGTCTGCCTGCACCGCCGGTAGCGAGGATGATGAAACGGCACCTGTATTCTTCGCTCAATCCGCTACGGAAATCGGTGGCCTTTATACCCACAACACAGCCTTTTTCAACCACTATCTCGGTCGCCAGGCAGTACTCAAGCACAGTAATGCCTGAGATTAATACCTGTTCGCTTAAGGTTGACTCGATGTACTCGCCGGTAGCATCGCCTCCCGCATGTATTATTCGTGGTACGCAGTGGGCAGCCTCCCTTGTCAAAGCAATCTCGCCATCCAATGTATCGAACGGGACTCCATACCTGATCAAGTCTGATATGCGGTCCGGGGCCTCGTTGACCAGGATTTTCACCGCTTCCGGATTGCACAGTCCGGCCCCGGCTTTAATAGTATCGTTATAGTGCAGGTCCGGGGAATCATTTTTCCCAATGGCAGCAGCGATCCCGCCCTGCGCATACCTGGTATTACACTCTTCAATTCCGCCTTTGGTGATAATAAGCACATTGCCATAGTCTTTAGCCAGCAGGGCGCTGTAAAGCCCGGCAATTCCGCTGCCAACTATAATGTAGTCATAATGTTTCATTCTCATATCTGTTTACGATGTAAGATGATTAAGTATGACGGCCTGTCGGACTGGATAAAAAAATGACCTATTGAAGCCATTTTAACACGGGAATCAGCATACTGACCAATTTGATTGGTAATTTGGTGCACCTGCATCACATAAGAAAGTCCCGCTGTACTTTAAGTACCCGGGACTTTAAATTATTCGGGCTATGGAATGTTAGTTATGCTTTCTCTACGATTGCGCAGACACCCATACCACCTCCGCCGCAGATGGCGATCAAGCCTGTTTTAGCGTCCCGCCTTTTCATTTCATGGGTCAAAGTGGTCATAATGCGTGCGCCGGTTGCGCCGAGCGGATGACCCAACGAAACACACGAGCCGTTGACATTGATTCTGTCGTAGTCTTTCTCTGTTAGACCGAGTTCCTTCATGTTGGCAAGTATCTGAGCGCTGAATGCCTCGTGTATCTCGATGAGGTCTATCTGGCTGATTGTCAGTCCGGCCTTTTTCAAGGCCATTTCTACGGCCAGGCTGGCGGATTTATAGGCTTTGCGGGGATCGGCGCCACTATAGGCGAAGGCTTTAACGGCGGCTAACGGCTTTAACTTCAGGCTCTTAGCTTTCTCCTCAGTCATCAGGACACAGGCTGCAGAGCCGTCATTTTCTCCCGAGGAGTTGGCGGCGGTGCATACACCACCTTGCACAGGCCTGAGTTTGGCCAGCGTTTCCAGACTGGTATCTTTGCGCGGGCGCTCGTCAACGCTAAATAATACGGGCTCTCCTTTGCCCTGCGGGATGGAGATGGGGACGATTTCCTCCTTGAATTTTCCGTTTTCCTGGGCGCTGCAGGCGCGCTGGTTGCTGATGAGTGCCCATTTGTCGACTTCTTCCCTGGTGATGCCGTGTTCCTTGGCAGCGGTTTCTGCCCAGGTCATCATTGACTGCAAGATGCCGAATCTCTCTTCCGGCTGGGACATCACCCTGCCCTTTTGCACCCTGTCATACATTGGGATTGACCAAGTGGACATGCTGCCATGCCCTTTGGGCATGTCGCCGGTGCCGCCCAGCGACCACCTGATATCGCCCTTCAAATAGAACTCCGCCGTACTCATGCTCTCAACTCCGCCTGCTACCATGATGTCCATATTGCCTGTCTGAATCATCATAGTGGCTATGGTGATGGCATCCAGCCCTCCCGGGCAACGCCGGTCATGCGTGAATCCCACTACCTCAACCGGCCACCCCGCCTTGAGCAAGGACATACGGGCGATATTAACATATTCTCCGCTCTGGTAATTCTGTGCCAGTATAACCGCATCGACCGATTTCGGTTCGAGGTTGGACCTTTTTACCACTTCATTAAGTATGGGCGCGGCTAAATCGTAGGCAGGCACGGTACGTAAAGCGCCTCCGAAATTTCCGATCGCTGACCGTGCGGCGCTGGTTATCACTACTTTACTCATTGTTGCCCTCCCATTTTCAAAATTTCTATCTTAAAAAGCTTACTACCCACAGGATTATAACATGACGGTAAATCCACAAAGTTTGTCCATAAGTAGATAAGATGCAGCTATTTTACGCCGATCTCACGTGCTATCACACGTAGCTGTATCTCGGAAGTGCCTTCGGTGACCGTTCCCAGCCGGGCATCACGGAAATAACGCTGGGCGATCGAGTCCTCCATCAGGCCGTAGCCTCCGCATATCTGCAATGCTTCCATGGTCGTGCGTGCGGCTGCCTCACTAGCATGAAGTTTAGCCATGGCGGCTTCTTTGATATGCGGCCTACCCTGGTCGTACACCCATGCTGCCCTGTATATCATCCACATGGCAGTCTCAATGTCCATAGCCATGCGCGCCAACTTGAAAGCATTAGCCTGGAAGCTGCCGATAGTCTGGCCGAACTGCATCCGGTCATTCCCGTATGCCAGCGCATTATCATAGGCAGCCCGGGCCAGTCCCAGGCTCCGGGAGGCATGGGAAATCCTTCCGCCCATTAGGGACTCTATCACGTAAGGAAATCCTTTGCCTTCATCCCCAATAAGGTTTTCCGCCGGCACTTCACAGTCTTCGTAACTAAGCTCAGCGATCTCACTCGATTTGGCACAAAACTTATGAAGCTTGGAGCGGGTGAATCCGGGCATGCCTTTTTCGACAATGAACAGGCTCATGCCGCCCCGTGCCCCTTTGCTTTTATCGGTATAGGCGGCTGTAACTACGAAATCGCTGATATTTCCATTGGTAATGAAGATCTTGGTCCCGTTCAAATAATATTTGCCGCCTTTTTTGACGGCAGTGGTTTGCAATGATGCGGCGTCCGAGCCGGCATTAGGTTCCGTAAGCCCAAAGGATGCAATCTTGCGGCCTTTAATAGCGGGAACCAGGAATTTCTGTTTCTGTTCTTCCGTGCCGTGCTTATATATGGCCGCCGTTCCGATTCCGCCCTGAACCATGGTTGCGGCGGCGAATCCCACCGAATAATATGCCACCTCTTCAACTGCGATGCACTCACCCAGCTTGCCCATCCCGGCGGCCCCATACTCCGGAGAGTAGCTCAGGCATAAATAGCCCAGGTCGCCCATCATAGGGAATAATTTAACAGGAAAGGTGGAGGTTTTTTCGGCTTCGTCGACCAGAGGGGCCACCTCTTTGGTGGCAAAGTTGCGGATGGCATCCTGCAGCATTTTTTGTTCTTCAGAAAGTTCAAAATCCATTTTTTATCTCCTGTTATTAAAGTCCTGAACCAAGTTTAGGATTATAGTACAAACGAACAATTTTGAACAAGTGACCTATTTTCGGCCTTGGCGGGCTAATGGTATAATCGCGCTGAATAATTGGCAGGAGGACTACATTGAACACTGAAGAGACCTTAAACAAAATAAAAGTGGTAGGTGTTATAGGGGCAGGTGGGATGGGTAACCAGATTGCAGAGCTGATGGCCCGCATAGGCGGCTACAAGGTAAATATCGTCGATATAAATATTGAATTCGTTAATAAAGGCCTTGCGTCTATCGATAACCGGTTAGAGAAATTCTTCGTGGCCAAAGGCAAGATGTCTGCCGAGGAAAAGAAAAACTTGACTAGTCGAATCAAGGGTACGGCCAAGATAGAAGAGGCTGTCAAGGATGCCGACTTCGTCATAGAAGCGGTGATCGAGAATATGGCCCTGAAGAAAGATATCTTTAAAAAACTGGATGAATTCTCCATGCCCCATACTATATTGGCGTCCAACACTTCTTATTTGAACATCACCGAGATGGCGTCGGCCACCAAGAAGCCTGATAAGGTGGCCGGCATGCACTTTTTTAACCCGGTGGCTATGATGAAGTTGGTGGAGGTCGTAACAGGATCTAACACTTCGCAGGAGACGGCGGAAGTGGTCCGCGCTCTTTCGATTAAATTGGGCAAAGAGCCTGTGATGTGCCATGATTTCAGCTATGGGTTCCTGGCTAATCGGGCCTACCGGGGTCTGTCTACAGAAGCAGTGCAAATGGTGTGGGAGCGGGTTGCTTCACCGGAAGATATAGATAAAGCCCTTAAGCTCGGATACAATTTGCCCATGGGTCCGCTGGAATTATCTGATATGACCGGAGGCTGGGCATTGAGGGCGTCATCAGAGGAGGATGCAGTGAGGGAGCTGGGCTCGGAGAAAGGCCGTCTACACTCTTTGATCAAGATGATGGTCAGGGCGGGCTATACGGGCGGACCCGGCAAGAAGGGTATCTACGATTTCTACCGCGACGTGCTTTCCAAATAGCATTGCATCGCACACGGCAAATGCGATCATTACATAATTTGTCATTAGGAGAAAATCATGAGCAGTGATTTTAAGACTATACTTTACGAGAAGAAAGGCAGTGTCGCCTGGATTACGCTTAACAGGCCAGAGGTACTGAACGCGCAGAACGACCTTTTGCGTGCGGAAGTTGTGTCAGCCCTGGAGCTGGCCAGGGATGACGATACAGTCCATGCAATCGCCATCACGGGGTCCGGAGACAGGGCTTTCAGCGCCGGCGCAGATATAAGTGAGTTTCCCAAGAGATATCCCTCCGATGTCATCAAATGGAAGGGCAGAAAAGGCCCGTATATGGTAATCAGGGAATTGCCTAAACCTGTGATAGCCGCTGTCAACGGTATGGCATTCGGCGGCGGATGCGAGATTGTGCTGGCATGCGACTGTGTGATCGCTGTTGAGGACGCTCAATTTGGGCAGCCGGAGGTGCGCATCGGTGTTATCCCGGGAGGTGGCGGCACACAGATTTTGCCTCGTCTGATTGGCGAGAAAAAGGCCAAGGAGTTAATTTTCAGTGGCCGCCCGATCACGGCCTCTGAAGCACTGCAGATGGGCATGATTAACCAGATCGTGCCTCGCGACAAGCTAATCGAGGCCACCGAGAAGATGATTGAGGGCTTTTTAAAAAATAGCCCCGTAATATTGAAGCTGGCTAAATTGTCGGTCAATAAATCGCTCGAGACTACATTGTCGGTGGGTATGGACTGTGAGCGTGACCTTTTCGCACTTTGCTTCGGTACAGAGGACCAGAAAGAAGGTGCCAGGGCATTTTTAGAGAAAAGGAAGCCGAATTATACGGGTAAATAGGTGTACCAAGTATTGATCAATAGGCTATTGACCGGTTGTGAAAAATAGCTATCGAAGCTTCAGGCCTTGCGCAAGGATGTCGCAGAGGTAATCGTCATGTCTCATATAATGGTGTACGGTTTCCTTGTAGTCCTGCGCTTCCTTTAATAGTAAATCCAGCATGGCGTTTGCGCCTGCCTCGAAGATTATCTTTGCCATATCACCATAAGAATCGTCGCCGTAGGGATTGGTCCATCCCTCCGGACGGTAATTGATCTTTAGCCTCTCAGACTGTGTTTCAGCCATGCTTTGCCCCAACCTTGCTGGTGGACTTCTCGAATTTATCCCGGCCCTGGTTTTTAGTATTTACTTTGGTAATGATTTGCAACAGGCAGTTGGTGCAAATAATAGAATCGCAATCTATTTTGGCCGCGCATTCGGCACATTCACACGGCATTTTAGTCACCTCTTTGGGTTACGCTACGGGTAACCCTCTTAATGGTCACAGTATTACATAATTATACGTATCATTGAATGCCCATTAGGATCAAAAGAGTGACCAAGATGGATATTATTCGATTTTGTCCACGATCAAGGGTTTACATAATGCATACATGACTAATGTCCTAGTAAAATGAGTACTCTTGGGTGATTCCCTGGGGACAAAACAGGGTATAAGATAGGTACATAACTTAATCATTCTTTACTCTTTATTAAAACATCGGCGGTGCCGTCGCTCCAGCGGCGGCATTTTTCATTCCTAAACACTAAGCTTGTAACCAGTACCGTGCAACAAAAGTACTAGTTAAAAAAGTACCAACAGGGGATAGCTATGCCGGGAGAGCTGTCTTATTCTATGTACGTATGAATATTGTCCTATAAAGATTTTTAAGCCACCTTTGTAAAGGGTGGTTGAAATAACGGAGGAGAGAACCATGAGCACACAATTTAAGACGGAGAACCGCCGCGCACAGGGACTGACAGCACTTCGGCGTTACATTTCCGAATACGAGGAAATGGAAATCGTACGTAAGCAGCAGGAAGAAAAGTTTCCATTGAGCAAGGCTAAGCTTCATGCAGTTGCTAAACAACGCAAAGACGCTATCTACATAAGTACACGCGACGGCAAGTTCGTAAATGTCAATCAACCGATGTTAGAGCTTCTGGGCTATGACATGGATGAAATGATGAGTATGGATATCAGGAATATCTGCGTGAATCCGGTTGATCTTGACAGGCTGCAAAAAGAGATAGACCAGAAGGGATATGTCATCAGCAACAGTATGAAACTCTATAAGAAGGATGGCACTGAAGTATCATGCCTTGTCACGTCCACTATCAGATGGTACAACGAGGATAACATCCCGGGCAACCAGCCGATGTTCAAGTCGTGGGTGAGGTGTGTTAACTAAGGATGAGAAAATGTATGAAATACTTTGCAATTATAAAAACAAGTTAACAGCCCTGATAAGGCATAAAAACAGGCTAAACGGACAGAGCGCTGCATTATTATTAGCCGTCCTTGTCCTTTACAGCGGCTTCTCGATTGCGTGGACACCTTACAACAACCAGAATCGTACTGTGTCCAATCCATACTCACAGAACTCGACGGCAGCTATGGAGCCGGACGTTGTGGTTAACGCCATTACCCCCGAGAATGTTACTTACGGCCAGATATTTAATCTGGCAGTTACGGTAAAAAACAGCGGAAATGTCGCTGCCAACGATGTCCATCTGCTTTATAAAGCTAGTCCCCCAGGCTTTTTTATAGTCCAAAATGTGGACCAGCCCGCCTGCGCTTTGGGGCAGGACAGTGAAGATGTTAGCCTCGGTACTTTGAATTCAAACGATTTAAAGGAAATAAATTTCATGCTTCAGGTACCCACCAAGGAGCAGGTGGCCAATGTGTGGAGTAAGAATTTCAGGTTCGATTTCACGATTTCTTATGATAAAAGCGTTCGCTCGTACGCAGGTTGCGTCGAACTGTTGATCAGGCACGGCAAGCTGCTTCTGTCGAAAAAGGGGTTTTCCGGTAGTGATTAACGAGATTGCCTAAATGGCAATCTCTGTAGAACCTCCTGCCTTTTCGATTTTACCGTGAGGCAGGAGGAGCAGTGACGGTATTACTCCCAGCAATACCACTATAGCGCCGATAACAAAATTCATGTCATAAGCAGTCACACTGGCCCGTAAATTCACATATTGATAGAGCGCGATAACGGCTTCATTGTACGAGGCTTGCGCATTGAACCCGCTTTGCATCAGAATAGCCTGTATCCTGGATAAAAACCCCAGAGCCATTAAGGAATTGGGCGTCAGCGATTGGATAATATTCTCGAGATTGACCTTTTGAAATGTATCGAGTAGGGTGGCGAATGCCGCTATTCCCAGCGATCCGAAAATAGTCCTTGCTACGTTCAGCATCGACGACGCCTGGGCAGTCAACTTATTAGGTACGGAGGAAAGTGCGTACGTCATTATAGGCATCATGGAAAGCCCCATGCCCACTCCCCGGAAAAATAATATAGTCCTTAGGATATTGTCCGGTGTTGTAACATCGAGTATTTGCATATATAGCGACATCATCCCCAGAAGTAAAAGGCCGAACACCGCCGGTATGCGCGGTCCTGTTCTATCGTAAAGTTGTCCGGCAATCGGCAGCGCAATCATGGCGCCAATGACCTGAGGCAGTATCATCAATCCACTGTCGAAAGCCGAAAACCCTCGAAGCGTTTGCAGGAATAGCGGCAAAAGGAAGACCAGGGCATATAGTCCTATAGTGGTGATGAAAGTAAGGCCGATGCCGATTGCATAGCCTCTGTGTTTAAACATATGGAGATCCAATAGGGGCTTCTTTTCGTTAAGCTCGATGATTATCCACATCATGATGCAGATTGCGCCCACTGTCAGCAGCGTGACGATCCGCCAGTCTGTCCAATGCCAGGTTGGAGCATAAGAGAGGGCATATAAAACCGAGCTGAAACCGACAGCCGCAAATACAAACCCCTTATAGTCAAATGTTGAGCTGATGAGGGGCGTATCCTCGATCCAGGCCAATCCCATGGTAATAGCTGTTAATACAATGGGCACATTTATATAAAAAACCAGGCGCCAGTCCCAATATGTTACCAGGTAGCCGCCAAGAGTAGGGCCAATTGCCGGTGCCAGCATCATGGGTATGCCCAGCATGGCCATGGCAGTGCCTCGCTTCTCAGGTGGCACATTCATGTAGATAAAGGTCATGGAAAGCGGGTTGAGCAGACCGCCTGAAAGGCCTTGCAATATCCTGAACCCGATCAAAGATTCTGTGTCCCAGGATAGGCCGCATAGTACGGAACCGAGCAGGAATCCAATTTGGCTAGCCAGATATACTTTCTTTATGCCGAAGCGGTCGCTGAGAAATGCGGCTGCAGGCGTGGAAAAGGCGCTGGCCATCAAGTAGGCGGAGACAATCAGTTGCGCCTTGTCTGCTGTGGCGCTGAAGACGGCCATTATATGCGGCAACGCCACATTCATGACGGTCTGATCGAGGATCTCCATGAAGGTGCCAAATATGGCAACCGCCAGTATCTTAGATTCGCTTACCTTGGGCATCTATATTTCCTGAACATTTGCAAACTGAATAGCTGGTATCTCTTCTATATCAATGTGAGTTGCATATTTTTGCATAGTTGTTGAGATATCAAGCGCAAAAAGGGGCTGTCTAATTAGCCATATATTATAGGACATCCGTCAGGATACTACACGGCCCTAAAATTAGCTGATAGCGTGCGAGGATTAAATTATAAATCGGCAATATTTCTATGGATCTCAATTCCCCAAAATAAATATTAGGTCTAGAGAGCAAGTATAAATAGCTGAACAGTCACCTCAACAAGTCCGCAGATGTATAATGAATTAATGGTCTTGGGAGAACCGGGAAAAAGGCTCAGATATGAAAAAAATATTGTTGATTATTCCGTTTATTATATCGATGGGTTTAATGGTCTCAACATCGTGCAATAGGCCCGCTGCCGATGTAGAACTAAAATATGATAATAACTCCCTGAAAGAATATTTGCCGGTCAGTGCACCGAGTTTTACGGGCTACCTGGTGTCATTTATCGCCCCTTCCAACAAATTTACGATCAAGAAAATACGAATCAACGGCATGGTGGCGGCGTGGGGAGAATACCACGATAAGTCGATTGAATTGCAGATTTGGGATAAAGACAAGCAAGTCCTATATCAGGACAACTATCCCGATACCCAATTGCCCGTTAACCCGTACGACAGTAAAACGGCATTCCGGCCGGAGACTGCCTGGACAGATGTTAGCGTGCCTGATGTCGTTGTGACAGGCCAGTTCTATGTACAGATCTATTCTGACGATGGCCGATGGGGAGAATTCCGTATGGGTGCGGATGATTCCGCTGTAAACAGCCATTCCGAGTTGACTGTCAGGGTCGGCAGTACCGATATAATCCTTAACGGCTGGCCTTACTGGAAAAAAGACTCGGCGGGCAATGATCTATGGTACGGCGATAAGTCAAAGGTGAACTGGATGATACGTGTGGTAGGTGAGAATTCGAATTAAGGACGAGTACGTATAGTGGAAAACCGGCATCTTGCGTAATATGCCGGCATAATGGGGGTGACTAAGAATTATGAAAAAGTGGCACAGTATTCTGGCGATTTTGACAGCTTCATCTATTGCAATGGGCATTATTGCGGCAGGCTGTGAAGCAAAGAACCAAACATCACTGCCCGCAACCCCAATTATTATTAAGGTAGGATTGCCCACACCCCTGAATGATCCGGACGACCCCTGGGGTAAGGCTAACATGGATCCATATCTAAGCTGGATTGACCTGTTTAACAGGGAAGGCTTCCAGGTGAATAATAAAACATATAACTTCCAATTGATCGCAGCTGACGATCGTGACTCTCCCGAAGGCGGCACGGCGGCAGCAAAACAGCTTATATATAGTGATGGCTGCAAATTCCTTGCCGGCCATTGGAGCTGGAGCTACTCTGCAATATCCGCCGTTACCAACCCTGCCGGGGTCATCTTTGTGACCAGAAATGGAGGGGGCATTGAATATAACTCAGCAACTCAGCTGTACAATGTTTTCGGCACCCCAGCCAGGGAAGAATGGGTGGCCGACGTGCTGGCAGCGCATTCAAAGTTCCCTGATAGCAAGATTGGTTTCCTTGAGCCCGACACAGGGCTTACTCAATCTGAGATAGAACAGACGAGCAGGCAATTCTTTGATCCGGCCGGAATAGTCTACCACTGGGAAATCTATCCGGCGGGGACGACCGACTTTGGCACGAATATCCATGGGTTTGCTCAAGCAGGTTGCAGTCTGATCTATACGGACGCAGGGTTCGATACCGCCGCACTGTTTTTAAAACAGCGCTGGGATGCGGGTTACAAGTGGCCGGTTGCCCAGGCGGGAGGATTGGCCGACCTTAGCACATATACAGCCGTCTGTGGCTCTGAAGCAGTTCAGGGCCTGATAGGCGGCTATTTCGGCATCTGGGATTTCAAGGAGACGAAGGTCGATCCCAAATATGTTGACATGTGCCAGGAAGTGATGAGAGAGCTATCGCAGAAGCAGGGTAACACATACGCATATAACGATTGGATAGGTTGGCTGCCATCGCACGTACTAATCCTTGCCCAGGCCATGCAAAAAGCGGGCAGTGTCGATGATCCCGACGCCATAATGCAGGCCATCCGGGGAGGAACTTTCGACACGACGGCGGGCACATTTACCATGTCGGGCGAGAAAACCTACGGCTCCCCCGTTGTTTTTGGATGCCCATGCGCCATCTGCATTGTCCAGGGTAACGGAGCCGTATACCTTTCCGAGCACCCCGTCAATTCCATACCCTGATGTTTTTTAAAGAAGCCGGCGATTGAGCCGTTCAGTAAGAAGTGTTAAATGAAAGCGGGACTAAGCGCAGCATACAGCATATTCATATTAGCTCTGACCACCGTGATTGTGGTCTTCCTGCTCTATTTCATTGTCAATTCTGTGTCTTCGCCCACGGTACTTGAGTGGCTGGCCGTGATCTGCGTCACGATACTAATATACATAGTGGGTATCACCGTGAGTTTTGCCGGGCTTCGTGTAATAGATCAACTGTTCAAACGAAATAAGAAGAGGGCAAAGGCCCCTGTAGCCTAGATGGCGTCCCTGGGGGGATTCGAACCCACGACCCGCTGCTTAGAAGGCAATCACTTGACCTCAGCTTCGAGATGATGGCTTCGCAAAGCTGATCCACCACCTGTGGATTTGTCAAGGCAATTGCTCTTTTTTTCATGATTTCAACTCTTCATCTCCTTACTATTTAATGCGCCATAACGTCCTGCCACGATATGATATTTACTGTTGCTTCGATAATGCCTTTAATGAGCCGTTCATGTCAAGCATCTGCTGCAATTGGCCTATGATACATGAATCTCTTTATTGCGACAACAATGTAATCAACTTCTGGAGTACCTCCGAGATGGTCTCGGTCGGCAAGGTGCATAGCAATTCCGCATTTCTAGCACGCCAATCTAAACTCTTAACCTGGTCAGATAAGATTGCTCCAGCAACTGGCAACCCTGCAGGAAGAAGAACCTCGAATGGATAGCCCTTGATTTGGTTGGTAATTGGACATAGGATAGCCAGTCCTGTCTTGCTGTTATAATTCCGAGGTGAGAGCAGCACTGCAGGGCGTCGTCCTGCTTGTTCGTGTCCTGATTGCGGATTCAATGTAATCCACACCACATCCCCGCATTGGGGAACGTAAGCCTGGGAGCTTACCACGTTTCGTTCCCCATGGTGGGGCCGGTATCCATCTCGTGGTGCAAATTCTCCTTGGTGACTTTTGCCAGAAGTTGTTTTAGGGTCGGCTGCGGTTTAGCTACAGGCGTTATTACAAGTTTCCCGTCTGCCAGTGACACTTCAACGGAAGTCTCCCTCTGTAGCCCTACTTCAGTAGCGAAAGATTTGGGAATACGCAGGGCAAGGCTATTACCCCATTTCTGGATGCGAGATCTCATTTCAAAGTTCCTTATACGTATCCACATTGAGGATACTATATCAGCAGATATCTGTCAAATGAGCGAGGTTTGATAGAGCGAGAGGGATCGAGCTGGGCATAGCGACATGCGGGTCAGGATCAAGTCCAGGACGCTGAGGAAAAGGTTGGTGTGGACTAAGTACCCGCAGTGCATCAGGTCGCCGTTGGGTTCTCATAGCAGAAGTCGTATTTGAAAAAGATGACGGTCTTCCTTCCAGCGGTTTCCTTTCATCTTCTGCTTCCCCCCATTATTAACGATGGTGTGTCCATTTACCAAGCAGAGCAAAATGTGGGACCGTAGAATTGGACAAGGTGTGGCTCATCCTTCTTCATCAAAGCCGATTTGGAACGGATATAAACAAAGAAGAAGTTCTCCCGGCGCCCTGGGAGAGATTGTAACGACACCTCCGGCCGATCTTCTTACCGGATTCTCCTCGCATACCCACCTCCCGGCAAATTTGAGGATTAACAAAGCCAGACATTGCGCCGTCTTGCTGGTCATATTGCTGGTTCTTCCTCCGCTGCTTCTTCCAAGCAGAAGAACAACTGGCATAAATCGGAAGAAGTCCCCTCCCTCCGCACAGGGAGGATTAGGGAAAATCAGCCCTCACCCTATCACTCGGTCATCGGTGGCAGTGGCTTCATGGAAGTGATAGTCCACCGCTATGTCCTATGCTTCGAAGAGATCCGGCGGCGATTATTAAATGCCCCTTAAAGGACTGTAGAATGGGACAAGGTATGGCTGGGAAAATTTAGCTTGCCTTCCCACCTGGGAAATCTGTTTTACGTCACGTAGGAACTCGTATCTGTAAATGATTTAGCTCGGGCAAGATGACCACCTTAATAGGAGATGGCGGCTTCAATGCCTGCCTTCCCACCTGCTGGCGTGACCTTGTGTAAGAGCCAGATAGAAAACCCCTCGGTTTTCCAGCTGGAAGAATCTGTGGAATTCACGTAGGAGCTCCCGTTGGAAGCCAAGCGGGCATGGTGCATAGGTACGTTGTCTTACTCGGCTTTTTTGAACTGCATCCATCTTATAATGGCGACCCTCAGATACTTCTACTAAGAGTATCCCTTTGAAGTTGCGAGGGTACTTGACTGCATCTGATATACATGATATATTAGATATACTTTATTATCATAATTGAATGGATCGGTGAATAGTGACTGATAAA
>Ga0116137_1000047_pt1 | contig 120352 bp, 136 predicted proteins | sample June2015DPH_20_1_3_FD_88973 | JGI IMG/M metagenome (GOLD analysis project Ga0116137, IMG submission 88973) | Peatland microbial communities from SPRUCE experiment site at the Marcell Experimental Forest, Minnesota, USA - June2015DPH_20_100 | ecosystem: Environmental > Terrestrial > Soil >...
GAATTCGGCGTGGTCCATCGCAATAGCGTAAGCTATGATGACGTACGGCGTGAGTTCTTCGCTTAGAATTTCGATGCCGTATGAATCCCGAACGCTGACCCACTTCTTGTTGATTTGGGCGATCTCTGCCCCAGAGGGGGATTGAATTGAGAAATTATGTTCACTTATGTTCCCCTTGATTCGCGCAACCTCCGCCCCCGAACCATCCTCAAGCCACCACTCTGAGCCTAACAGTTTGAGAATTTTCTTCTTCACAACCGCGACGAGGTCTTGTGCATCATAAATTTCAAACGTCGGCCGCACAGTGAGCACCTTTCCTCGCATCTCACCCAACCTACCGCCGTCCGGCGTTTCAAAGTAGAACTGTGGCCCCCAGCTCACAATTTTCTTTTTCACGTAAGCGAGAAGGTTACCGTTTCTATCCTTGATGCCGAACGTATCTCTTAGCGCCACAAGCTTCTGTTCAATTATGTACGCCCTACCCGAAAAAACTGAACTAGACGTAGCACTTCCGGAGGCCAGTGTTTTGGCGGTGTCCAATTGCTTACCGCAACTGGTGCAGAACTTCACATTATCCGGGACCGTATTCCCACAGGATGGGCACTGCATATTTCGAACGGCTCGCAGACGTGAGCATTGGTTTGACTGTAATATGCCTACCGAGTCAGGCGTTTCCCTACTGAGCTTATATCGTGTAGAACTGAAATGTTCTGAAAGCCGAGGTTAGCTGATGCCTAAGAAGCCATCCAAGAAACGGGGGTCGAAATTGAGGAAGTTTAACTCAGTTCCGAAGGAGTTTCACACGGTTACGCCTTACCTTGCGATCAATGGGGCTGCGGAGGCGATTGAGTGATACAAGAAGGCTTATGACGCGAAGGAGTTGGCCCGGGAGCAGGGTCCTGGCGGAAAGCTGATCCATGGGCGGATTCAAATTGGTGACTCAATCATCATGCTCTCCGATATATTCCCAGGCGCACTACACAAGGATCCACGCGAACTTGGAGCTTCATCGGTGACGCTTCACATCTACTCGAAGGATGTGGACGCTCTTTGGAGGAGGGCAGTTGAGGCTGGTGCGAGTCGATATGCGGCTTGATGACATGTTTTGGGGCGAACGCTACGGCCAGCTGACCGACCCGTTCGGCTACGCATGGTCGCTATCAATGCGCATCCAAATGTCCCCAGAGGAAATGGAACGGAAACGCCAAAAAGCAATGAAGATGTTTGAGCAGGGACAACACCCCGGACACGATGAGTCACCAAGGACAACGTAACCTATGAAATAGCAATCTCAAGACACACGCTAGTGTCGGGTCGGCAAATGTCTAACATTTTATCGTTGAACTAAACCGTTATAGCAACTGATTCCTTTGTGATATTTTCTTGAAATGAAAAAATACTCCGTTCACGTTGTGTATCCTCACATTGCCCGATATAGCGTGTAGAAATTGCGCAACCATACTTCGTCGTTGTAGATCAAGAAGGTTGATACGGGGTCGAGGAATAGAGTCGTCTTCACCCGTCAGAGTTCCTTCAAGTCTTTCGGCGTGTCGACATCTCGCAGAACATTGGAAGAACCGGTCTCAACGAATCGCACTGTCCCTTCATGTTTCTTAACCACTGCTTTCAACCCGAACGACTGCTCGTCGATCTGTTCGACTTCGTTGAAGAGCTGCCTATCAAGCAGAATCGGATGTCCCGGCTTACTTTCGTGGGCTGCCACGATTATTGTTCCCTTTCGACGAGCATATTCGTCGATGACTAGATTGATTGAATTTGCATCTATCTTGGCTACATCGCCCGGTAGAATGAGTATAGCTTGCGTCGTTTCGCCAACTTCTTTGAGTCCCGCCTTCACGGAGCTGCTCTGTCCCTTCTCGTAGTCTTTGTTCACTACGAATCTGCAGGGGAGGTCCTCGAGAGCTTTCTTGATTTTTTCGGCTTCCCAGCCGAGGATTACGATCATTTCATCCGCCTTGGACTTGAGTCCTGCTTCAACCACTCCGCGGATCATCGGTTGGCCTTCAACCTTGATCAGTAGCTTATTTCTACCATGCATCCGACTGGATTTGCCTGCTGCCAGAACAATGAGTGAAAGCATCGGAGTTCGACCAGTTTATAGTGACATGGGTAGGAAATCTGCGACGCCGGGTTCACCTACCACCTGTTCGTCCTCGTATAATATCTCTCCTCGACGCACAGTCAGGATAGGCCACCCTTTCAAAGTCCAGCCTTCATATGGAGTCCATCCAACCTTGTAATGCAAAGCTTCGGCCCGAACTTTCCGTTTTGCCTTAAGGTCAACGATTACCAGGTCCGCGTCAGCACCTTTCTGGATTACGCCCTTTCTAGGGTAGAGGCCGAATACTTTTGCCGGGTTCTCGCAACATATTCTCTGAATAGTCGTCAGGCTAATTCGGTCTTTGTTTACTCCTTCACTCAGCAGGACAGGAAGCATGGTTTCGATTGCTGGAACGCCGCCCCAGGCCTTCCAGATATCGGTCCATCCAACTTCCTTCTCGACGCGCTCCCCGGGCGCATGTTCTGAAGTGATTATGTCAATGGTTCCATCACGAAGACCCTCCCAAAGCGCCTGAACATCTTTCGGACCCTTCAGCGACGGGTTCATCTTCAAGTACGGTCCCTGTTTCTTCATATCTCTACGCGTGAAGGTTAGGTAATGGGGGCAGGTTTCTGCAGTCAATCTGACCCGCAGGCGCTTATTTTTCCGAACAATCTCGACGCCCTCTCGAGTGGACATGTGAGAAATGTGGAGCCGGGCCTTCAGCGCCCGCGAGAATTCAACAACCTTCCTAACCGCTCGCTCCTCGGCCACATTGGGCTTCCACTCACTATGTGCTCTAGGGTCCTTTCTACCCTCCGCAGTAAGCCTGCCAAGGTTTTCGTTAGCCGTTTGCTCGTCTTCAGCGTGCACGTTCAGAATCGAATCTTGCATTGAGGTCTCGCGCATCAGAGACATGAGCGTGTGGTCGTCGGAGTAGTAAGGTTTGCATGTGAAGGTCTTGAATGATCGAACACCCAAACCCGCGATTGCCGCTATGTTAGGAAGGTTGCTGAGGTTCATCATCCCAGCGTGGAGGGCGAAATCGATCAATGAATTTCTTTTTCCCAGCTCGATTTTAGCTTTTACACGCTCCGGGGTGTCGACAGGGGTCGAAAGAACCATCTCGACTACAGCCGTCACGCCCCCTGCTGCAGCGGCAGAGGTACCAGTTGTGAAGTCCTCGCGATTCGTGAAGGCAGGGTCATGGAGATGAGCATGGCCGTCCACCAAGCCTGGTAGGATGAGGTTACCTCCCGCATCGATTCGCTTGTCAACCTGCTTGGATTCCGCGATGCCAACGGATTTTATTCTTTCATTCTCGATAACAATACTCGCCTTGACGAGGCGACCCGACCGCAGAACCTTACCGTTTTCAATTAGAACAGATTGCAATATCTTTCCCCTATTCTACCGAGACTTAGTTATCATTGAATCTGAGTTCATGCCACTGCTTGTCAAAGGGATTCCGGTGGGCAAATTATCCCAGTTTGGCTTTACGAGCAATTGTCGCAGCTAAAGCTTGGCCCATTTTACAGTAACCTGAGACATCGGGGTGAAGTCCATCCGGTGTACTGAGCAGCCGGTCTTTGTTGCGCGGGTCCCTGACGGCCAGATTAGTATCGCAGAAGAGAATTCCAAGTCGATTCGCGGCATTCTTTATCCAATTGTTTAGGTCACTGATTGTTCCTGTTTCACGAGTCGACGCCATGTTGTAGGGAAGTACTGTGGCTGCAACCGCAGTAATTTTTGCAGCGAGGGCTTTCTCATACATTGTGAGCAGATGTTTCTTTGTAAATCCTAAGGGGGCGCCTTGGTAAACGTCATTGACTCCTCCTAGGATCACAACGTAATTTGGCGACTCCGACAGGACATCGCGTTCGAACCTGGCCAGAATCTCATCCGACCTCTGACCATTGATGCCACGATTTAACACGGTCCACTCGGGATGGGCTTTCTTCATCCAGTAGGCGTACTGGCTTTCGGGATTGCCTCGGCCGGTAGGTGGGGCTTCAAGCGGGGAAAGGAAGCCTGGGGTGCCAGCCGTCGTGGAATCCCCCAAGCCAACTGTTCGCACCTTCGAAGTAGTCAGAGTAACTCAGCCGTCTTCATCTCAAATAGGAACCTATTTTATCGAAAGGTGTTGCTACTCTGGTTGGTCTTCATTATTGGTTGACCTTCTCATAAGAAATGGTGTTTTAGTCACGATGGATAGTCGCCGACGGATATTGGAAGGTCATGCCGTCGCGATAGAGCAAGGCAAGATTGTAGAAATCGGTGGGGCTGTCGACCTGCAGAAGAAGTACCTTACAGCTGAGGTCTTGGAGGCGTCCGGCCGTATCGTAATGCCGGGTATTGTCTGCAGCCACTCGCACTTGTACGGCATGTTGCTGAGAGGAGCAGCGCTGAAGATAACGCCGCCCTCAGATTTTACGCAAATTCTTCAGCGTGTTTGGTGGCCGGTGGACGAAGCGATGAGTTTCGAGGATGCCTACGCAAGCGCTTTGGTTGCTTCAGTTGAGTTCGCTAAGTCAGGTGTGACAACTTTCGCGGACACCTATTCAGGGCCCAACTCAATTTCAGGCGTATTGGACCATATTGCGCGTGCCGTCGAGGAGGTCGGGATTAGGGGTTTTGTAGCATTCGAAGCGACCGAGCGGCACTCAAAGGATGAGGGAGAGAGGGGGGTATTGGAGAACGTACGGTTCGCAGAGAAAATGCATTCCAAAACTGAGAGCAAAGCCAAACCTCTCTTCAGTATTCACGCTTCCTTCACCGTTTCCGATGACCTCATCAAACGAGTAAAGGCGCTGGCGGTAAAGTACCACGTGCCAATTACTATACATGCCTCAGAAGGGCTGGGAGATCTTCACCACAACTTGGAGAATTACGGTAAGCGGACAGTGGAGAGGTTACGTGACGTTGGACTGCTTGGGCCTGACGTGGTCTTAGCTCACTGCGTGAACCTCGATGAAAACGAAATCCACATCATTGCCCAAACAAATACCGGAATAGCACACAACCCCATGAGCAACATGTTGAACGCTGTCGGAGTTGCACCAGTTCTTAGAATGCTGGAGAAGAGAATCAACGTGGGTTTAGGAAATGACGGATACATATTCGACATGTTCGAGAACATGCGTGCAGCCTACTTACTGCACCGAGTATACCACAAAAACCCAAACGCAATCGACCCTTACACCATCTTAGAGATGGCGACCGTAAACGGAGCAAAGTTGTACGGCATGGATAAGGAGTTTGGGTCCATAGAGCCTGGCAAGAAGGCGGACATCATTATAATCAAACCGAACTTACTCCCCACACCGCTCAACGCCAACAGCGTCGTAGGCCATCTAATCAATACCGTAGATGGAGACGATGTTGAAGCCGTTCTTGTCAACGGCAAGTTCATCGTCAAGAATAAGCAACTTCTCACGTTTGACGTAGAGAAAGCTCAATCCATCTCACAAATCGCCGCAGCGAAATTGTGGAAACGATTGGAAACTACGCAGCCCCAGGTAGATTCACTAAAGAAATGAGCAAAGATCGTTTTCAGTGTGGCTAGTTGGAATACAAAAGCGTCGTAACCGCGTTTCTGATTGCCGATAAGAAAATCCTTCTGCTAAAAAGAAGCGAAAGGGTTGGGACACACAAGGGCAAATGGGCAGCGGTAAGCGGCTACCTTGAAGGAAGTGAAGTTCCCCTTTATCGCGCGCAAATCGAAATACAGGAAGAGCTCGGTCTATCCTCCGAGGATATCAGCTTTGTGAGGGCAGGTGAGGTCCTTCGCGTGTATGACGAGCAATCGAAGACTGTCTGGGTTGTTCACCCATTCCTGTTTGATACGCGTTCGAATACAATTACGCTCGATTGGGAAAATGCGGAATGCAGATGGATTCATCCCGATGAACTAAGGTCGTATGAAACGGTCCCGAAACTCGAAGAGACGTTTGACCGCGTCCGCTACGACTTCGAATCTGCTCCAGAAGAGCTCATCAAGGTATTGACGGGAGTCGACGCTATTGCGAAGGATAAGGTTCACGGGGCCAGCACAATTGGCCGGAGCGCACTTCAGCTACTAGCTACGGCCACTGAAATTTCAGGGACCACAACTAGGGAGGAAATGTTTTGCAACCTCTTATTTGCGGCGTTAAAGTTGCGCAAGGCGCAACCAGCTATGGCGAATGTAAGAAATCTGGTTGGCATGTTGCTGTTCTCGGCCGCTCGGAAGAATGGCTCGGCTTCCGCTGCCGATTACCGGAAGTTAATCCGGTCGCTAGTTGAACAGACGACTCAACGGTCAAGCCTTGCGTCGGAGGACGCCTCGAGAAACGCTGTTTCCATATTGCCAGAGGCTGGCCATGTCCTCACCCACAGCTACAGCAGCACTGTCCTCAGGGCACTGGAATTAGGCATGAAGAGTAGGAAACAATTCGAAGTTTATGCCACCGAATCATATCCAGGAATGGAGGGGAAGAATCTCGCTAAGGACCTCGTGGGTCTGGGTGTGCCTGTGAAACTCGTCGCCGATTCATCGGCTGGTTCAGTCATTCCGGATGCTGATCTCGTGTTGGTTGGGGCAGACAGCGTTCTGACGGATGGTTCCCTACTTCACAAGGTCGGAACCGAGAGCATCGCTGCCGCAGCAAAAGAACTGGAAATTCCCTTCTACAGTGTCTGCGAGTCGATGAAGTTCAGTACGGCCGATTTTCTAGGTGAACGGATTCAGGCTTCAAACGGCCTTTTCGACATTACGCCACGTCACGACGTTTCGGAATACATTACGGAAACTGGCGCGGTAGAACCGAGCGAAGTAGAAAATCGGATAAGACTCATGCTCAAGGAAATCTATCCATAATAGGGAGCTAAGATTCTAGGCTCACTAGGTCGATGATCTTTGAGCGGCATTCCAGAAGTAGATATGAGAATTAGAAAACTAGTGCAGTCAGTCTTTCGCTCCCAGGGAATGTTGCGGGAATATTTCACTGACCTTTTCCCGTATATGCGTGAAGCCGTGCGGTATTTCAATCTGGAGAAAGCTTGGGAAAATGTCTATGCCGAGGTGCTCACGGGAGATTACGAGCTTGACCGCTTGTCGTTATTCCTAAACCGGCTGTACATCGAAGATAAGCAACTCTTCGCCTCATTCCTCGGGTATGTCACGAAAGAGCTCTTCGACAGATTTCATGAACCGAAAGAAAACCTCAGGTGGTTCTTGGAAGAGCTTAAGGAGCTAGGTTTCAACTGGGAAGGCAAGAAACTAGTCCCTGTTGAGACTTGAGATTAAGCCCCTTGTCTACATGACTTCATGACCGATCTTTGATAGGGGGAGTACCTCCTCTGGTGGCGGGGTTCCGCGAAAGAGTATGTAGAAGCCTACAGCGCCCGCCAAATATGCTGCTCCGCCGATTAGTAGAGGAGCGGAGAGCGAGAGTGATGAAGCCTGGCTTAGGAAATAGCCCGCTAGAATCGGACTAACGGAATTTCCTATCCCCCAGATTGTGTAAGTTATCGCTGATGCGGAAGCCCGTTCGTCGGGCGTTACCGTTCCCATCAAGTAAGATTGTTGCACTGGCCATGCTAGGTTCATCAAGAAGTTACGCACAATAAAGATAGATGCAGCGAACTGGTAGGTTGGCGCAAGAACCATTGACGCCAGCAGACTGGCTGATAATCCCTGCGTTATTAGAACACTCTTAGGGGTTCCCAAGCTTTTCGTCAATCTCGGAACTATTGGTACAACGATGAGTGACGTCATTTCGGCTACCGCGAACCATGGGCCGAGAGACGTTTCACTTGTCCCATACACCCTATTGAACCAGAGGGAAAGCAGCTGGAGGCCAATTCCGGATCCAAACCCAACTAACCCTAAGGTCGCTGAAAACTTGGCGATTTGAGGGCGCGATTTCTTGGGGAGGAAGTTCCATCGATGTCCGTCAGGACTTTGTGGAATCGCTTTCGACTCAGAAATTGGTAAGAGAACTAACCCCGACAAAATCGAGAGGCCCACAAAAATCAGAAATGGGTACTCGTAAGATGCTAGGAATGTTGATTTGAACTGTGCGCGCAAAAAGGCTGGAATAACACTCGCAGCTGACCCTGCGGTTAGTGCAATCGTCCAGATACCTTGCGACCATGCGAAAGCTTTGGTTCGCTCTTTCGTTCCCGCCTTTTCGGATATGAGTGCCGTCCACGCCGGTGTCCAAACTGCGGTACTGAAACCACCAGCTAACCCAATTCCACCAATTGCGCCAGCTATTAACAACGAGTTCAAGTCGCGGGTAAGTGCGAAGAATATGTAAGCCAAGGTCGCCGATAGGAAGCCCCAAACAACGAAGGGCTTCCTACCATAACGGTCGGCTGCAATCGCGAAAGGTATTAACCCAATCGTGCTTGCAAAAGACGAAGCAGCTGTTATTGCACCGATTACCTCGCCTGAGAAACCTAGATTGCTCAAGTAGATCGGCAAAACGACGAGCGTGTAACCGAGAGGTAACGCGTTAATGCCCATTGCAACAAGCAGAAGTTTGACGTCAAGTGCGTTGTGTGACTCGTGGCCACTCATTGAATGGACCCCAATAAGACTCTAGGACCAAACAATCCTCCGGTCTAGAGCCTACCGTGCTATTCACATTGCTGTCTCATAGACGCGAAGTAAGAGTTGTTGCTCTACTGACAGATCATTAGGCAGTTGCCGACGCGGTGTTCACCGCGCGGATAACCAAAGGCAATTGGCTCGCTGTAAACGTAGCCTAAGGGCAGGCCGTAGGATGGATAGTAGCCGTAGAATGGATAGTAGCCGTACGATGGGTACGACATGTAAGGTGGATAGCCATAGTACTGGTACGGGGAGTACTGGTACGACGAGTAGCTGTACGGGTAACCACAACCACAATAGCTCATAATCAAATACCTAAACCTCCCACCGCAAGGCGCTAAATTAAGCCTACGCAAGATTTAGCAAGACTGTGTAAATTCTCAGGCAAATAGTCGCTAACAATATTCTGAGATTTGCACTCATCACAGCAATGCATGGTCTGACTGTTTCAGTCCCCAACTCACCTTCCGTATTGGTTCAATCCTGACGAAAGGTGCTTCACCTTCCTTCCGAGGCATTTCACGAACCCAATCGAATTTCTTGTGAAAAACGTCATAAATCTCACGGAACTCCGGTCATCTATCGAAGGTCTTAGCCCGTCCTTGGACGAGTATACCGCGATTAGACGCGTTGCCAAAATCGATGAGTAACGCGACTTTATCGTTCCTCTGGAGATTGCGGTATTTTCTTGTTCCGTAATCAGTTGCCACCCAGAACGCGTCCGAACTATGGGCGTAACAGTCCGGAACCAGATGCGGGATTCCGTCCGGGCCCGCTGTGGCGAGTCTTGCTACATCATTATCCTCGATGAACCGTTTCTCAGCTCTAGTGAATTCCAAAGTGACTCGCTCGAACAGACCAAATGGCCCAAAACTAAAACTGCCACCTATTGACGTAAGAAACCGTCTTCAACGTGATCAGCATCAAAGATTGATGGCCTGTACGTTCGAGTACACAAACCAACTTCGCTCAAACCTTGTGTCTAAGAGGCACTTCCACGGACTTCCCACGCATTGATCTGAAGACCCAGCTCTTTTCCTTACCATTCACTGTACCAACGTAGAGAAGGGGGTTGTATTTTGAGAGGTTCCAGTAATCGACAAAATCGCTATTCGCCATTGCGTTTACTGCTTCGCCGACCACGAGTTCATGTGTCCCGGTTCGGTGCGTTTCGTTGAGGCGGCATTCCAGGGCCGCGGAGGCTTCTTGGATTATGGGTTGGGATGTTCTCTTGCCTTTGATTGTCTTGAAACCGGTCGCCGAGAGTTTGTTAGTGTAGGTTTTAGCTGAGGTCTCACCAAGCTCACCAATCTGTCTGGCCTGAGAGAAGCCTAGCCAATTTATCCCGAACGCCCGTGCGCCCATAATCATTCTGTAGGTCTCATGTTCAGGTGCGATGGCAACTCCGATCAAGGGAGGGTTGAACGAGAGGGGCATGCACCAGATAGCAGGCATTCCCCCAACCCGCCCCTCAAATTCAGAAGTGATAACGACTGGAACTTGCGGATAGAACAATCTGTGGACCCTAGCTAGGTCAACGTCTTTCCAGGGCATGGGCAATCATCATCAACCTTTAATGAATTCCACTATTATTTGTTACAAGGCAATACTCTTGGAGGACAAGTGCTTGATCAAAGGCATCGTAATGGACATGGACGGAACGATAACGAAGTTCAACCTCGACTACATGGCTGCTCGACGCGAAGCATTGCGGGAACTTGACAAATTAAATCTGCGCACGCCGGAAGTGAATGAACAACTCAGCCTCTATCTTATCCTCAAGAAATTGAAGGAAGAACTGGATACTGATAGTTTCACAAGCCTCCGGCGAAAATTCTACGGCCTTCTTGAGGACATGGAAGTCAAAGGCGCCAACGAGGTTACCTTGTACCCGGGTGCTGTGGAGACGCTTCGAATGCTCCGTTCTCGCGGCCTGAGAATTGGACTAGTAACGAACAACGGGCATGCCGGCACGGAGATAACTCTCAGGCGGTACCACCTGACAGCGTTCTTCGACGCTATCGTTACGAGAGATGACTGCGAAGAGATGAAACCGGACGGCGCCCCGGTTCGAAAAATTCTGACAAAAATGAATATCCGACCCCAAGAAGCTATTCTTGTAGGCGATGGTGTCATCGACATCATGGCGGCGCGAGCGGTAGGGTTGCCATCGGTTGCTGTTGCCACGGGGCCATTCTCGAGCGATCGATTAATTCAAGCGGAACCAGACTATCTTCTAGGATCAGTAAACGACCTGCCGTTACTCATCGAGCAACTGGGTGTGATTGGTCAACGTCAATGTTGACTTAAGTAGGAATTGGGAGGATCCCAACTAATGCCGGGTCGTTTGGGGGCTCGTATTTGATTTTTTGCTTTCTCGTATCGAGAACATATATTTGGCTTTTAAATGGGGTCAGGTAATATTTACCGTATCATAACTTTGAGGGAGGGATAGAATTGCAAACAAAAGGAGCACAAAGCAAAATGGCCACTCTATTTCTATACGCAGCAATAATCCAAGGCGCCATCGCGGCAGTGATCACATTTCTAGGTGGCTTCGGTGACCAAATCGGCTTGTACCCGGTTGCAGTCTCCAGAGTAATCGCAAGTGGAGAAGCAGGAACTTGGTTCACCGTAGGATACCTCACCTACTTGACAGTCGGCGTGGTCGGAATCGCGGTGACTTCACTGTTTTACTTCTTCATTGAGACTGTGCAGGGCAGGACCTACAAGGGTCCATCGAAAATATTAGCTTGGATACATCTAGTTCTTGGCAACATCGGCGTAGCGGGCGCAGCATTACTAGCCATGTCAGGTGGTTACCGTGGTGGTGCTGCCATGCAACCTGCTATGTTCGGAGGTATGGGATGGAACGAAATGCAAGTACACGTGAACATCCTACAATACTACACTGAGCCAATAGCGATCTTTCTAATTCTCGGCTTAATCGGATTCTTCGCCGGAGGATTAGGATATCTGCTCGCAATGCGTTCCAAACAATAAACTAAGACTGCGCATCCCAACTCTCCCCCACCTTTTCTTTCTATGATTCATTGTTTGAGCCAAGAGGTCAGCCGGCTCGCGTGCCATTAGGTACGGGGCGTTCGGGTACCGCAAGCACGGGTGTGATTCCATCCGCATAGCCTATGTCGAATAACATTCCTTCCGAAAGTTTTCCAAATATCCTCTTGGGTTCGAGGTTGACAATGAATAGAGCCTGTTTTCCTTCAACCTCCTTCGAATTTTGGCGTTCCACTCTCATTCCGGCCAGTATGCTTCTTTTATGGTCTCCGAAGTTCACAGTCAGCTTCACCAATTTGTCCGATCCTTTCACTTCCTCAACAAGGTCGATTGTCCCAACTCGAATGTCAATCTCGTTTAGTACGTCAATTGGGACGGATGGTTTGACGGGGGCAGGTTTTATGGCGGTCATAGTGAACGGGATGATTTCGACTTCCAGCAATAAAAGCTGAAACGTGCCACCCTTACGGAATCGTTCCGTGTTCACAACTTGGCGGCGTCAACTACGAAAGTTGCGCCGTAGTAGGCGAGGATTAATCCAAAGGCGATGAGGACGAGCTTGTAGTATCTTGAACCGACAATAGCCCTACCCTTCTTGCCCAGGTGAGCTATTGCCGTCAGAAATGCATAGTCCATCCAGACATGGGAGGCATACATTATCAGTACGCCGACGATGGCTGCAAAAGCTAAAGCTTGGACGATTAGAATTGAACCTATGGTTAGCCACCAGAGAATAAAGTAAGGATTAAGCCCGGTCAGCGCCAAGCCGAGAACGAGAGAACTGGCGGGCAAATTTTTCGTCGTGGGAATTTTATCGGGTCGAGGTTTGCTCCTGAGCGTTCCATAGATTTGCATTACACCGAAACCAATTAACCCCGCGCCTCCAACCAGACCGATTATTCCTTTAATCATCGGTTGACTCGCGGCTGCGAGCAAGCCCATGGCGAGCGCAAGGACTAGCGGAAACTCCACGAGCGTATGTCCGATAGCCGCGAAAAAACCGGCCCGGGCTCCCTCCTTCGAACCGTGCATGAGTAAACCGAAAAATAACGGACCGGGAGCAAGCGCGCCTGAAGCTGTTACCACAACCACGGTGGCGACGAAGTCAAGTAGGTCCATGATGAGTATGACTCTTTGCGGTAAATGAACCTGATATCTCCAGTTATTTGAGCCCTGTTCGGTGAAGTGGTAAACAAATGAGTTCAGCCTTACTATACTGCTAATACGATAAAACAAGAGCCCCCAAGCTTATTCCTTAAACCGCGGTCTGCACCGCCATCCTAGCTATGTCAACTGAGAAGCTAGGTAGTTGTCAAACTTGACCAACTCAGAGCATTGGGTGTTATCGATTGACTAACTCCACAAATCATCGGCTCAATTCAAGAAGTAAACGACCTCCGCACCCCACTTCAGGAGAGGAACTCCGGATTAGGGCCCTCAGCGAGAAGGGAAGGATCTCGCGCCTCTCACGAGTGCGGGAACTTGTTCTCGGATTCCAAGACGGCTTGCTTGTACCTTTAGCCGTTGTTACGGGTTTAGCGGCTGCAGCCTTTAGCCCACTCACCATCATAGTCGGTGGTCTAGCAGAGGCCGCTGCTGGGGCGCTCGCGATGGGTACTGCTAGCTTCTTAGCGAGCGAGGCCGAGAACCAATTGTTCCTATCAGAGATCGAGGATGAAACATCTCAAATCAGAGACCATGCAGAAGTAGAGCGTCTGGAACTCGAAATGCTATTGAGAGAAGAGGAACTTAGCACGGAAGACGCAAAGCTGGCTAGCGAAATCATCGCTCGGTCAACTACTTCTCTAAACAAAACAATGATAGAGAAAGAATTAGGTCTAACATACGGAGGAACGAATACGGCGCCTAAGGACGCAATTGTTGTAGGTTTGTCCTATGCTGGCGCCGCCCTCATACCAATATGGCCGTATCTCCTTTGGCCCTTGGTTCTCGCACTGCCAGTCTCGCTCGTAACGACTGCGTTCGCTCTGTTTGCATTGGGCGTGGTTAAGGGGCGTGTAGCTAGGATGGCGGTGCTCCGTAGCGGGATTCAAGTGCTATTCATCGGAGGCGGTTCCGCCGCAATCGGATATCTAGTCGGGTCCCTTATCCCGCGACTATTCGGAGCATAATCGCCAATGGTTGAACGGTAAGAATCCTAGTGAAACTGGTGTGCTTGCTTCTAGTAATCAGTCAGGATTAATTCAGGCCTCTACAATCATGCTTCTGCCGATTGTGCCGAGTGCCTTGACAATGTCATGTTTGGTGAGAAGGCCTACTACCTTCGGCTCATTGTCGTTTACCGGAAGGCTTCCTATTCCCTTGGTGATGATTATCTGTGCTGCCTGTGCCAAATCTGTATCTTCGTAGGTTGTGATTGGGTTTGGCGTCATCAATTCTTTCGTTGTAATCAGCGCAACATCCTTCTCTTGCTTCCCGGTCAACCTTCCATTCGATGTTTTGGGTGCCCTCTCTCTGATTGACAGGATGTTCGAAAGAGTTAGTATGCCCACTAGCTCCTCATCTATGACGGGGACGCTTGGCTGACGGAAAACTATTGCATGAGCCACATGTACAGCAGGGTAGTTGCTCTTCGCGAAGATGAAATCCCTGGTCATGAAATCAGCGACCTTGAATTTGTGAGGCCACTTCTGCGAATAGTAGTGACAGAGGTCTGTTTCCGTCATAATTCCTGCAAGGGGATTATCGTTACTGATTACAGCGTAGGCGATATTTTCCGTGTCAAAAAGACGTGCAGCATTGAAAACCGGGAAGTTCAGCCTAAGGGTCGGAATTGAATCGGTGGTGGCTTCTGAAACTGAAATATCTCCTAGGCCGCGTGTTGTGGAATCCTCTAGGAGAAATCGAGCGATTGCACGTTTGGATAAGAAGCCAACAGGCCGGTTACGCTGATCTACAACTACAATTTGAGACACTTGGTTTCGTGTCATCAAGTCTCGTGCAGTCAGCAATGAATCTGTGGGACCGATCGTAACTACCCATTCCGTCATGACATCGCCGATAGTATCGATTCGAGTTGTTCTGTCGGTACCTACCATTATCTGCATCCAGCTCTCGTATTTCTTTCGTTGTCCATACCTTGAGATTTGATATAAGACAAATCAACGGTTACCAGAACCGGTTTTCGAAATCCAATACAAATAGAAACTCTCTAGGCGAATCATGGAGAGAACTAGAAGAGTTCCTACAGCCGCACGGTTCTAGAACTAATTTCCATTCCTCTCAGGCGCAAGTATCTGAGGAACACATCGCGCAGTTCTCCTCTAAAGGCAATTTCTGGTGGGACAAGCCCTTTCTCAGCAATTTCGTCTGTTCCTAGCATTTGGGCCGCGATTGAGCACGGAAAGGCTGTGGTTCGTGCCATGGAGGTCATTCTCTGTCGGTCATCGTAGTGATCTATCATTTCATACCGATGGCGCACTCTCTCATTTTTCCTCGTTCCCGTCAGGTCAACTCTAAGCAACGTGAGATCCTTCTCGTTGCCAAGGCTGATTCGGTCGGACAACATCTTGGCCACAAACTTGCGAGGGACAACGAGGTTTCCTTCGAAATATTCCGGTTCGTTTTCGAGTAGTCCGCACTCGATCAGCGTCTCAATTTGTGCAACGTGGCCTGGCCAACGAATTGTTTTTTCATCCATCTCACGAACTCCTTTCATTGTTTGTACAAGGGTGGATAGTCCATCGGTGTAGAAACACTCACAATTCCCAACCGGCGGGCGAAATCTCACCATCTCAAGACCGCTCAGAGCTGGGACGTCTGTGATTCTTCCGTTCTTTACGATTCTTGCTTTCCGAAGGTACTCCTCAAGAACTGCTTCAAAGGAGAAGACGATTCGATAGTTCAAGGGAGGCCTTGGCTGTTCTGGGATGCCACCAACTTTTATGTGAACTTCATGAACTTCGCTCATTTGCTCTGCTGCCGCCATCGAGAGGATATTGGTTAAGCCTGGGGCCAACCCGCACGCAGGGATTATCGTCACCCCTTTTCTCCGAGCGGCCTTGTGGACTTCTTTCTGTCCGAATCGCCACCCGAAGATCAGGTCAACGAAATTGACCCCTGCTCGAATGGTTGATTCGATAGCATACTTACTCAATCCGTGAGGTAGGGCTCCCACGCCAACATCAAATCGCTTCAGAAGCCTGACTGTGTTTGAACGACGGCGCACATCATGAACCTTAACCGATAGCTTGCTTGAGTTCACGGCCCGCGCCAATGCGGTCAGGCGTTTTCGATTAACATCGTAAACCGAGACTTCGTCAACAAGTTGTGATCTAACCAGATCCCTCGCTATTGCCGAACCCATCAAACCGGAGCCGAATATCGCGACCTTCAGCGCCATTGTCCTCCGTTTAATTCTCCAAAGCAAAAGTGCGCTAATGTTGGATTTTCAGAGTTCCTGATGACCATTCTTCGAAACACTTGCGTGAACAGAAAAAGCAGTCTGCAAATTTCAATAGAACCCTAGATGCCGCGCAGACGGCGCACTTTTTCTTATCGAGGAACGCAGACGGAAGTTTCAAGTTTTCAGAAATCGTCCATTCTTTCGAATACCCGATTTGCTGGTGTTCAAAGTCAATGAAGAATCCACAGCCGTGACAGAAGACCCCGTCGAATGCCTCGCGGTAAACGAGCCGGTCATTCTTGCACTCTTTGCAATGTTCTTTTTCATCGTCTTCGCATTTCTCTAGCGTGTTGCAGATATCTAAAGTGGAAAGTGCGTTTCCAGGCGAAGTTGCAGTTCGCATGTTTCCATTAACAATGTTGAACAGATGCCACGGGTTGCGGTAGTTCTTACACAGGAACGGTGTATCATTAAGGTCGTGCATGCACCCAGGAGTAGGGCATGTTTTGGGAAGTTTGTGCAAGTACTTGAAGACGGCGGCCTTAGCAGCGTCAGGGCTGTTCGTCAATTTGACGAGTTCTACAATGTCTGTAAATATTGACTTCTCAGTCCTGAATAACTGAACCAAGGCCTTCTGCTTGGAACCATCGACTGCGCAGCTAACTAACCCTTTGTCGGTCTTTCAAACTTGGGAAGACATACACTAATCTATTCTTAGGGCCGCCTTTGACACTTTTGTGGGTGATGAGCCTCTTCTTCGAGTGGGCGCGTTTTAGAGTCTTGAAAGTTTACAGAGAGGAAAAGTTAGCTTGTTTTTGTCGAAAGGCACAGGTAGGAATAAATGATGACCATTAATATTCCGTGGCGGCGCGGCCGAGCAATGAGTAAGCAAGCAATGAGCAGGCAGGTCAAGGTTCTGGGCAAGTTTGTGGAGATCTCAGAGAACGTTATGAGACGTAGCGGGAAACTTTACGTCTTCTTTATGGGCGCTGAATATTGCCCATATTGCGCCGCGGAACGATGGGCCATAGTTAGGGCCCTGCAGAAATTCGGGCAGTGGGATGGCCTAAAACAGACAATGAGCGCAGCTAGGGATGAGCCATTTCTGAACCTGCCGACTTATGATTTCACCAAGGCCTCCTACAACAGCCCACACATCGAGTTCGCCTCCCGGGAGACCAAGGATCGTGAGTTCAAGCCTCTACAGAAGCTATTGAAGACCGATGAGAAACTGGTGAACAAATTCAATTCGGACAAAGAGGTCCCCTTCTTGCTGATTGGAGGCAGGTTCATGCAGATTGGTGCCGGGTTTACACCTAAAATCTTCATAGGTCACACATTCAGGCAGACAGAGACTGAACTGAAGAAGATTGAATCAGAGATCAGAAAAACTATCGACGATGAAGCGAACATAATTTCGGCACTGTTATGTGTATGCGGCCTACCTCCAGAGCTTTGCAGAGAGACTAGCTTAAGCGAGCTAGTGGCACAAGCAAACTCTAAACTAACCTAGCGTCATAATCGCTCTGTTCAGATTTGCTCCGTAACAGTTGTGTGTAGTCTTTGACCATGCAAGCTGAGACTTCAAAGTTCTTTGTTAACGGAAAATGGACAGCGGGAAGCTCAACAGAAACGTTCGAACTGATAAATCCGGCGACGGGGGATGTGATAAGGCGTGTCCCAAGGGCCACGAAGGACGATGTCCGCGAAGCCGTAGAAGTGGGGCGCAGAGCCTTCGAGGCCACTAGCTGGCGTGACATGGAACAAACGAAACGCGGCAAGTTGCTGATGCAAATAGCGGCGTTAATGCGCCAAAACTTTGACGAACTAGCGAAACTTGAGACTCTTAATCAAGGAAAACCAATTCGAGAATCGAAGGGAGATGTGGCTTGGACGATCCGTGCTTTCGAGTACTGGGCTGGCGCCGCCGACAAAATTGAGGGTGAAACGATCCCCGTTACGCCTAACAGGTTGACATACACTCTACGCGAACCCATCGGCGTGACAGCGCACATCATACCATGGAATTATCCATTAGCTCTCGCAGCAAGGAGTATCGCTCCAGCGCTCGCAGCAGGAAATACCATTGTGGCGAAACCTGCGGAATTGACTCCGCTGACACTTCTCAAAATTGCGGAATACGCTCAGAAGTCAGGCTGCCCTAACGGAGTTCTAAACGTCATAACTGGGTCAGGGTCTGTGGCTGGTAGGGAATTGGTTTCCAACCTTGGCATAGACGGCATCACATTTACCGGTTCTACGGAAACGGGTCAGCAGATCATGGAAACTGCTGCGAAGAATGTCACGCCAGTACTATTGGAATTGGGTGGGAAGAACCCAAACATAGTTTTCCCTGACGCGGACTTTCAAAAGGCTGTGCAAATGGCAAAGTACGCAATCTTCACAAACGCAGGGCAGATGTGCTGGGCCGGTTCTCGACTGTTTCTTCACAATGAAATATACGAAAAATTCCTAACCGAGCTAAAGAATCAGACAGAACTCATTAAGATTGGACTAGGGCAGGACGAGAAAACCGAATTAGGCCCGTTAGTATCCAAAGACCAGCAAGAACGCGTACTGAACTACATCAAGTCCGGGAGTGAGGACGGAGCACGCCTAGTCACCGGAGGCACTGTGCCCGAAGAACAAACCTTGCGTAAAGGCTACTTCCTCAAGCCAACGATTTTCACAGACGTCACGACCACGATGAAGATTGGATGTGAAGAGATCTTCGGTCCAGTGTTAACTGTCTTCAAATTCAAGTCGGTTGAGGAGGTTGTTCAAATGGCGAACGACACCAAGTTTGGGTTATACGCGGGCGTGTGGACTAATGATCTTAAAGTCTCTCAACGACTCGTTAACCAACTTCAAGCTGGCGTAGTAGCAGTAAACGATTACCTAGTCGCGTACCCTCAGACGCCATTTGGCGGCTACAAGGATAGTGGGATAGGTTACGAAAGCGGCCTACAAGCAATCAGCCATTACACGAGAATAAAGAGCGTAACAGTCAACGCGTCGTAAGTTACCTATCTAAACCTAAGAAGAGGGGGGAGGGCGACCGGCATGAGTTCCGTCTCTATAGTTGCGTTTCTATAGATAGATTCGGTCTACTGCGAGATTGAGCTCACGGTGATGTAGTTGCCGGGACATGCCGCGCCGCTAGAGCTCGTGTTACTGCCCTGGTATAGTTGTCCATTCACAGTTACCCATGTCCAATTGGGATAGGTTGTAGTCAGATCTTGCAACGTATAGTATTGGTAGACGGTGCTCTCCTGAATGGCTGGGTTCGATACTGGAATTACGAGCACTGTGCATCCGTTTGAGGCTTGGTAGAAGAATCCTTGGCATGAAACGGCGTTACTACTCACACTGTTTGCTTGGCAAGGAGGCTGATAATAGTAATTGCTGTACGCTGGATTGTAATACTGTGGGGGATAGGCGCATCCGTAGTACGAACAGCTTTGATAATATCCATTACCGTATCCAGTAGTTGTTGTTTGCGTGACCACTTGGACGCTGGTGACCGTGTTAAAGCTTGTCGCGGTCTGGGTTTGTGTATTGTAGAAACTCTGCGTGTTCGTTAGGAATTGCTGTTGAGTGACAGTCGACATGTGAGGGTTAACAGCTGTGTAACCTGCAAAAGCTAAGCTCAGAATAGCAACAAGAGCGAGGCCCGCGATCGTCAATTTGCTATCGGAACTGCGACTCGGTTGACTCGGTTGATTCGTTTCTTCTTCCTTTGTTTGGCTCATGATTCGATCCTCAAGGCAGAGTCTCAAAAAGACGTGATAAGTCTATTTCCACTTGGTAGAACTCAAACCTATTTGGTGGAAAATGTCTTTGGAAATTTTCCGGTCCATTTTCAAGATTTGTGCGGTTTGACGTGTTTCATGTTTCAATGTACTCTTTCTAGGCTCCGTAGGTAGTAGTTGGGAGTTCATTGGGCTGTTGGGGCAGGTGTAATTTGGAGGAGTTCATGTTTTCTTTGCTCAAGGAACCCTTCGCGTAATCCTCGCCTTAGGTAGTATGCGTTGCGTTCCCGTTTCTTCTTGTTAGAGAGTTTAACAACGAATGGTAATCCGGTGGGTTTAATCATTTCCATAGGAGCAGCTTCGATGACTTTAGACCTGAGTGCGCTATCAAATAATTTCTGTCCCATTTCCGAACGCACGATAACGGTTGTCCAGCCGTCAGCCGAGCCGACTGCGCCAACTGAAATATCCGCCAATTCAGCAACGTAGTCAATGCAGTAATGGCACGGTTGGCTCATATATGATTCAAGTTCTTTGATGTGAACGTCGAGGACACAGTCGGCTCCGACGTAGACTTTGAACCGGTTCCTCTTGACAACCGTCCTAGTAATCTTTACAGGGTCTATCCCATGTTTCTTCTGGATGAATTCGGTAACGAGCTGGTCGTGTGTGTACACTTTAGAGCAGAATAACCCAATTGTTAGAACCGGGCGTCCGCCTCTGATCCAAGAGCCACCAAACTTCACCGTAGCCTGCAGTGATGTGTACATTCGCCATAGTCCTTGTAGTTCGCACGGAAGGGCAACTAAACCAACTCGTCCATCGGGGTATGATGCGGCGGCGTCGGACAAGACGCCGAGAACGCCGCCATGAGTGTACTTAGATCCAGCTGTTCGAATTAGATCAGCTGCAGTATCCCCTACTACGGGCACTGTCTTGAGAGTCATTCCGTTGCCAAGAACGAAGACCGAGTTAGATTTCGTGAAGTCTGATGTGGCGAAGGAATTAATCAACCCTATTTGGAGGGCGTGGGTCATTAGCGCTATTACGGTTCCGCCATCTTGGCCTGCATGCCAAATCTCCTCGTCTAACGCTCTCGTTGAGTAAATATTCCTGTAAATACCCAGCGACTCTTCTTCGGGTTTCCGAGTCCTACCGAACAAGTAGTACTCAATTTCATCTAAAGGAAACTCCAGCCTCGGGCAGCTGTAATAGCAAACCTGGCAGGCGGCACACGGTCCTTTGATGACTGGTTCTTCGTTCACATTCACGTTGAGAACATTAATCGGGCATGAGGCGACGCAGGCGCCGCACATCATGCAGTGCTTTGCACGGACCACCTCGTTGAACAAATGGCCCCAAATTTTCGCATTCTTTGGAGGAGACCAGCCATCAACCATGCTCAACACACGGCCTGAAATCGTACGCCGCTAGAATCAATACACCGTATTTGAATACTTTCTTCTGTTCGAAGGCAGACCAACAAAGACCCCTTGTCGACGCCTTTGACTACTTCTTGCCTCGATGGGAAAATTCCGCCAAAACGAAAAGCCCGAAAAACGCAATCACAATGAACCCAAGCACGTAACAACCAACTAACAAACAAGCAACCACAATGAAAACTGTCAAACCAGCGGGTTCGCCGAATTGTGAGAATGACAAGAAGTGGAAAATCGTGAATAATGAGAGTGCGATTGCAGCGAAGGCCGCCAGAAAACTCACGAACGATTTGTCGAGAATATTCCAAAAAAGTTGTGACATGTGACTTACCTGGTCGTTTGTTCACTACTTTTTTGGCTATGGTTTCGAGGCGGCAACGTCTCGGGCGAGTTTTTCACCGGGGGAGCCCTTCCAGCCTCGGATTGTCCGCCACAAGTTGTAAGCGTGTAGGTACAAAGCTAGGACAAGAACGACGACGGAGCTGACTACGAGATATGTTATGTTGGGATTATATGGGATCAAGCCCGAAAAGGATACGGTCATTCCGATTATTCCGAGGTTCATCAGCCAGAATTGCGTTTTGGCTAAGCGAAGGCTGTGGAGGAAGGCATGGGCAAATGAAGGAACGAAGAGGTACGATAGGCCGAAAATCATCATAGCAACGAAGCCGTACAGTTGCATGAAGTAGAAAGCCGTCATTTCAAACGGCAGGATGTGAGCGAATGTCAGGAGAAGTAATGTTCCTCCCACAGCTAGGTAGATCAAGCTAGCCTTAACATATCGCAAGCTTAGCTGCATAACTACCGCCGCAATTGGACCTTGAGCCAAATTTGTATCCCGCCTATGGTAGGGTCAAGTATTCAGGCGGTATTAATTTGACTCCGAACCCTTGAGACGCAGAGGATCAGAGCCAATTTCAAATGGCATGTTTTCCTTCGTTACGGTCATTCTTGTGAGTTATCTAATCGAGAAATTGATTGTGAGGATGCTTGACTACCAGCTAATTCTTGCTCCCGCCCTAGAAACTTCAATTGTTGCCGTAGGTCTATCGATCTGGCTATGTTCCATAGAGAGTTAGATAACAGATTTCCCGTCTATCAACTGACAGGCTCTTGAGCTATTCCTGCCAGCTCTCTGGCTTTCTTCACCACGTTCTCATACAATTTTCCGAACCGGCCATCCCTCAGGGATTTCTCTAAGTCCGTGAAGTTGGTCAAGTCGATTCCGTAAACATCCATATACTCCTCGTGTATGAGGCCGCTATCTAGTGGATGCCGGTCAAGCATCGCATATGATGTGGCTTTGTGAAGGATCGTAGCAAAAACCCCGGCCAAGGAGCCGCTCTTAAGTAAGTCTTGGCGTTGTCCCATGAAGGGACAATTGACGAACTTCTTCACGCTGCAGGATTGCTCAGTGCCAAAGAGTTTCGCGTAGACCTGCGCCATGGTGTTCACAAATTGAGAATCCAGAAAAAGCGGACTAACGTCCTTCTCAGTCCTCGTAGACTTTGTGAGGGCGTGATTATTTTGTTGCGATGCCATCCGTGTCTTCTGGGCCTCGGCAGCCCAGTAGTCCTTAGACCATAGGAGACAGGACCACTCACATTTCTGCTCTACTTCACGGTCGAGGTGAAGTTGCTTCACAAAGTCTTCAGCGTACCATTCTGGACTAGGTGGACGGTTAATGGTTGGCAACGGTCGTCATCGTAGGGAGGGGCATAGCGTGTTAAGTAAGGCTTTGCGAATGATTTCTTTCTTTGAGTTTCAGCGTAGGCCGGATCCTGTTACTTCGCTAAGCGAATTTAGCTTCGAATTCTCAAGCATTCGGAGTATTTCTCGATTGATTCTTGAGACGACGCCCGGCCCCTCATAGATCAGCCCAGTGTACAGTTGAACTGAAGATGCACCTGCTTCCAACGCACGCCAGGCGTCAAGGCCTGAGGATATGCCGCCACAGGCGCTGAGGGGGATCTTGCCACGGGTGTGATCGTAAACGTCCGCAACTATCCTAAGCGTGTCTCGAAGGATTAGTGACCCACTGAGCCCACCTGTCCCGATGCTGGCCCGAGGTTCAGCGATGAGTTTCGAGTTAGTTGCGGTGAGCCCGTCGATGGAAGCCTTCACACACACGTCCACCAGGTTGTGAACGTTTTCTCGCTGTTTATCATCGAAGTAGGGCGGAATCTTCACCCAAATCGATTTTCCACTCCTCCTAACGCTACTAATCGCGGTGAGCAGTTTCGTGAGCACATCAGGGTCCTGGAAAATCCTTACGCCAGCCGTATTTGGAGTACTAATATTCAACTCGACGGCGTCTGCAAGAAGTTCCATTTCGCGATAACATTCGACGAACTCGTCAATGCTAAGCCCGGAGATGCTGACTATGATCGGTCCTGGGAGAGGTTTGGGCTTTGACAGTTTGACGGCTATCTTGTGCACTCCTTCGTTCGGTAACCCCATTGAGTTTACGAGCGACCTCTGAGGATATCGCCACATTCTCGGTTTCGGGTTACCTTCTCGAGGGTTTAGGGTAACAGTACCCAATGTAAGAAATCCGAACCCGATTCGAAACAGTGCCGCTGACATTTCGCAGTTCTTGTCGAAACCTGCTGCAAGTCCCACGGGGTTAGGCAGATTGAGTTTTCCAACTCTCACATGCAACCGATCATCCCGCATTTGCAAGTGCCAACTCAGCATATTCCAGAGCAGTGGCCGTTTGAAGAACCATTTCGCAATACCGTGAGCCGTTTCAGGAGGAGTCAGAAATAGGGCCGGCTTGACGACCGTTCTATAGAGGCTTAGGTCCAAGTAAGACTACCCGAGATCCTAACGAGTTTGCTTGGGAATCGTGAAGAATACATTGACAAAACAGCTATTCAGACCGACCTCAGTTCTCATAGTTGGAAATTGTTGGCTCGTCTATTATACGGCCAAATACAAAATTTCCCCTGATCCCCATGAGCAAGCCGGAACACGCGTTTCTCTCTGAAATCATGACGACCAAGGTCGTCACGGTGGATATCAGCGAGCGCGTAGAAGAGGCGCTGCGGCTCATGATCAAATTCGATATTGGAAGCATAATCGTTGTGGACAAACAGAAACCTGTTGGAATCATCACTGAGCGCGACATAACTAGGGCCGCACTAAGGGGAGACAGCCTGCTCAGACTTCCAGCGCGCAGCCTCATGTCTAGACCGTTGCAAACAACTACGCCGAACCAGGAAATTTGGCGTACTTTCGAAATCATGCTCAGGCTAGGGGTGAGGCGACTTCCGGTGGTAGACAATGACAAACTGGTTGGCATTGTCACAGAAAAGGATCTTACCCGTTGGGTTCTTCGAATCTTCTACGAACCTAATCTGCCGGAAGAAGTGCAAGGGCTCATCAACAACCCACGCATTGAAGCATTGACTGGAAGGCCAAGATGCTCAAGTTGCGGACGCTACCAAGACGAGTGCATCTGCGTCAGAACCCAGATAGCAAGCGAAGAATAGCCCAGAAGCGGCTTGCCCAATTCAGACGTCTCCGACACAATAAATGTAAGCATAGCAGAAACCTTGTTCGAGAGAATGACCTATGCGGGAAGCTGTTCACTCAGGAGTGACCGCGAAGGTTCCCGCGTCTATCGCTAATCTTGGCCCCGGATTCGATGTGCACTCTATCGCGTTGCAGAAACCTTCGATAGAAGTCACATTGGCGAAGGACACATCTGGTTCAGTTACAATACACGCTATTGGACAGTTCCGTCAGGAAGTAACTACGAATCCCGAATTTCATGCCGGAGCCAGAGCCCTGAGAAACCTTCACAAGCTATTTGGAGTAGCTGCGTCATACGCGCTTCAAATCAGAGTAGATATCCCACCCCGAAAAGGGTTAGGCCTTTCAGGGGCCGAAGCTGTCGGAGCCGTCCTATGCGCGAATCAAATTTTTAAACTCGGTTTGGACATGCCGAGCGTGGCTCGAATCGCCGCGACCGCTGAGCCGTCACATCATATGGACAACGTAGCTGCCTCGGCTCTTGGTGGATTCAACATCATATCAAGGACGTCCGTCGAAGAACAGCAGATAACCACCTATCGCCCACCAATCGATTTGGGTGTCGCTCTCGTCGTGCCCAACATAGAAAAGGCCTCTACCGAAGCGACGAGACAATCGTTGCCAGAAACAGTATCGAGAGAGCAATATGTGAGCTGCATGGGTTACATAAGCAAGATTTCTGCTGCCTTCGTTTCATGTGATGTCAATGCGATAATTGAAACACTCCCATGGGATCCCACGTTCGAGCCTGCCCGAGCCGAGGCAGGGTGCTACGGAAAAGGAGTAAACGCACAATTTCTCAGGGAGGAGAAGAAAATGTTACTCAAGGAATTCCATGTCGCAGAGACAATCAGCGGAGCGGGACCTTCACGCGCGCTCTGGTACAGTATCTCGGAGAACCGCCGATTACGCAGGAAGAGGCATGAAAGCCTGATTGACAGCGCGATCGAGCGAGTTTCAACGAGACTTAGATTGCTCGGGCACGATGTCCAACAGGTATTTGTGACGAAGCCATCAATTGAAGGCGCGACCATCACTGCCTCGAAGGGTCGCGAATGAAACATCTGCTTCAATGCATCGGCTGCTCGAAAGAATTCAAGCCAACTCAAATCTACACATGCCCAGAATGTGGCGACTTGCTTCAGATAATCTATGATTACGCTTCATTAGGTAGACAATTACGTGAATCATTGAACACGCCGGGTCCTCTTTCTGTCTGGCGATACCACAGGATTCTTCCGGTTTCTATCAAGAACGCGGTCAGCATCGGTGAAGGTGGAACAGGATTATCCAAATCGTCAAGGCTAATCCAGCGTGTAGACACGACCGAGGTTTATTTCAAGAACGATGGCCAAAACCCCACAGGCTCATTCAAGGATCGAGGTATGACAGTTGCAATAACGAGGGCGGTAGAGATTGGAGCGAAGAGAGTTCTCTGCGCTTCCACGGGAAACACCTCCGCATCGATGGCCGCTTACGCCGCGAAGGCTGGATTGAGAGCAGTTGTTCTTATCCCAAAGGGCAAGATTGCCATGGGGAAACTCCTGCAGGCTGTGGTTCATGGCGCTAAGATCATTCAAGTTGACGGAAACTTCGACAAAGCGCTTGAACGTGCAAGAGGGATGGCGTCGCGTAGACGCGGGCTCTATTTAGTCAATTCACTAAACCCATACCGTATCGAAGGGCAAAAGACGCTGGCTTTCGAAGTCTGGGAGCAGTTGGGACGTAGAGTTCCGGATGTCGTTTTCGTGCCGGTGGGAAATGCAGGGAACATCAGTGCCATATGGAAGGGCTTCCAAGAGCTGAGGCAATTGAGATTGACTAGAGAGGTCCCGCGAATGATAGGGGTGCAGGCATCCGGTGCAGCCCCATTGGCAGATGCTTATGCGAAGGGATTGGAGGAAGTTGTTCAGTGGCCTAATCCTGAAACCGTGGCGAGCGCGATACGAATTGGGGCCCCCGTTAGTTGGAAGAAGGCTCTCCGGGCGGTTAGGCAATCGAAAGGAGCCATAATCAAAGCGTCCGACGAAGAGATAACTACTGCCCAACGCTTACTCGCTAATCACGAGGGAATATTTGCAGAGCCGGCAAGTGCCGCATCGGTCGCTGGCCTCTTAAAGGCCAAACGGTTGCACCTGATAAAAACTTACGAGACAATAGTTTGCGTAATTACGGGGCATGGACTAAAGGATCAGAAGGCTGCCGCCAACTTCGTAAGTCTCTAACCGGCGTGGTTTCAATTCGGCCTTCCGTGAACGTAGTTATGGACTGGGGTTGACATTAAGCTTCAAAGAATTTCTCGCCAGACTTGGGGATACGTTCTCTTTCATTTCGCAGCGTAGATCGAGTATATGATCGCTACGAATCCGATGACAGTCAAAACGCCTTCAATGTAATTGCGGCAAGAATGTCAGAGCCCAGTATTACAAACATTAGCCCCTCAAGAAGAGTACCTGCAGTAATGCATGCAAAACCTAACGCCACGTATAGCAAAGGTTTGGTGGCATTTCTTTTGTAGCCCCTGTAGGCAAGATAGACAATGAACGCCCCGAGGAAGAGGGCGATCAGTCGCATTATTGATGTGGCCCAAAACAGTTGCGTATACTCGATCAAGTGGTCGGGCCTTGGTTAGATTGTTGGGATTGAACTCCACATGCGAGTGAACCTGTCCGAAACATGCTCATTCACTATTACGTCTATCCGGACATCACCTTTCTCGAAACTTACGTCTATTCGTTTTAGGAGGCTTCTATACAGGTCAAACCACTTACCATCAGTCGTACGTCCTGATTTAACCGCAGCCAAAAGGCCAGCTTCGACTAACTCTTCGATGCGGCGGTAGACTGTTGTTATGGGGATCTCATACTTCTTGCTCAGCTCAAGGGCGCTCATCGGATCCTCTATGGTCGCGGTAAGAATTTTTCTTGAATACTCATCAGCTAAAGCCCCAAGGATTCGCTGTTTTGCTGGTTCTTCCGTGACTATCAAAGGCGCCCTATTCCAAGTTTTCCAGTAAACTACTTCAATCTACGTTATGTAGATGTTGTTAGCCTTTTTGAGGCTAACTCAGGATAACTCAATAAGTTACCTACTTAGGCCTGACTAAAGCAGCTTTGTAAAGGCGAAGTTAATGAGGGTAGGCATTGTTGGCGTCGGGCAGACTAAATTCGGCAAGCTATACGATTCATCGAGTCGGGAACTTGTGGCCGACGCGTTCAAGGATGCCCTTTCCGACGCTGGGATTGCTAGAGATGATATCTCAACTATCATCGTCTGTTCAGGATCGGATTACGATAAACAACGTTCTCCCAGCGGAATACTGACGGAGTATGTTGGTCTCAACCCGAAGCCAACGTTCCATGTTGAGGCCGCTTGCGCATCCTCCGGCGTGGGAGTAAGGGTTGGTCTATGATTCAAGCTGGTTTGCACGATATAGTGGCAGTTGTCGGTTTTCAGAAGATGACTGAACTCGACGCTGACGAGGTGCAGGATGTGATGAGCAGGTCGGGTGATGTGGGAGTCGCCTTTTGGTCCGACGATGCCAGCCTACTACGCAATGCACGCTCGGGCTCACATGAACAGGTATGGAACGACGGAAGAACAATTCGCTTTAGTCTCAGTTAAGAACCACAAATATGGCGCGAAGAATCCGTACGCTATGTTCCAAAAAGAAATTACTGTCGACGATGTCTTGAAATCTCGTGTCGTTGCAAGCCCACTTAAGCTCTATGACTGCTGCGTCAACGCAGACGGCGCAGCATGCATTATTCTGGCAGGCGGAGAGAGGGCGCGTAAGATTACGCGGTGCTCCCGTCTGGATAACTGGACTGGGTCTAGCGTCGAGTCCGATGTCGCTCACGAGCCGGAATGAGTTTGCCAGTTTCGAATGTAGCGTTCAAGCTGTCAGGCAAGCGTACAAAATGGCGAAGGTAAACGCTGGAGACATCGATGTCGCCGAAGTGCATGATAGCTTCACATCAGCCGAAGTAATCAACTACGAGGATCTGGGATTCTGCAGAAAAGGTGAAGGCGGGAAGTTCATCGCGGACGGCCAAACTTACGTCGGAGGAAAGATTCCCGTGAATGTAGACGGAGGATTATTAGCAAAAGGCCATCCCGTGGGAGCAACGGGGGCCTCACATATAATTTCAATAGCTAAACAATTACGCAACGAAGGCGGCTCTAACCCGGTCCCGAACGCAAGGTTAGGATTGGCTCACAACATTGGGGGCATCGGGATGTACTCTGTCTGCACTATCCTCAGCGCTAGGTAATTTCACGTGGGGAGGCTACAGAAATTGGTTTTCGAAAGGTTCGGTTGGGTATCGTATACCGATCAAACTAGGATATCAAAATTCATTGACTACTTACAGGAGGGAAAAATCTCTGGTACCCAGTGCAAGGAATGTGGTTGTGTTCAGTTTCCGCCACGAGCACACTGCGTCAGATGCCTCTCGAGCAACTTCGAATGGAAAGATCTTACTGGCAACCGCGTGCTCATTACTTACACCAAGCTCCACGCAACACCATCCATGTTCAAAGATCAGGCGCCCTATTTCCTGGGCCTTGCAGAGCTCTCTAATGGCCCGAAAGTCTTCGCTTGGATCGACAAAACGATTCCCGACGATCAGATAACCATTGGAATGAAACTGAAGTTACAGCCTACAAACTTGCCGAACGGCAATTTGTGTTACAGTCTAATTAAGCCAGATACGGTCTAGGGTTAAGGAAGAGCGTCAGGTCTAACGCAAACAACCACTCCAGCGTAGAACGCTTACACAGAGTGACTGTGGCCTTTACCGTTGCGGCAGCAAGTTGGCAAATACTCGTCGTCTATTTTGTCGTCGCTTGCTTCCGGTTTTTCTTCTACCACGAAACCCTCTCGAACATACCCCGCTAATCGCTTATAGCATTTGGCTTAACGGGCGAAGGCTAAACCTTGACAGTTGCAATGGGAGCGGAGACAGAAGACGAAGCCGTGTTTGCCGCAAAAGAGAGATCTAGAATATTCTAGACACTACTGTGAGGTTAACAATAGAATTCCCGTGGGACGAAGACCAGTAATTGGCCTTTCTTCTGATGCCAATCCACGATCCGGTATAGGCAATCGTCCAGTTTCGCACTTGCCAAGATGTTCAGGAGGCCGTCGATCACAGTAGAACCGTATTTAGTGCTTGAGATGTACAAGTAACCGATGAATCCGACAAGTAGAATTCCGAGCGCCTCCAACCTCCCGGCGAAAAGTCTTTTCCTATACCGCCTGATGAAATGTAAATGGGCGAGGTTTTGGCCTCTCTCAACTTGAGATTCCTTGCCCTGACCACATAAGTCTGTTGCTGGCGCCGCCAAGATCACCCAGGCGAATATGTTCCCAGAGAACGAGGGACATTTAGCTCTGTAATGGTGCTCATGCAGGGTTAGGAGCGTTGGTTATGTCGCGGTTGTCTGGCAAGGTTGCCATTATCACTGGAGCTAGCGGAGGAATTGGACGTGCGGCGGCGGTAGAGTTCGCAAGTGAAGGTGCAGACGTTGTGTTGCAATACACGTCAAGGATAGCTGAAGCGGAAACGGTGGCTGACAAGCTTGCAGCTTTGGGAAAGAAGACAATCCTTGCTCATGTGAACTTCACTGATTTGTTGGAGGCACAAGGTCAAGTCAAAGAGATGGTGGACGGAGCTATCCAAGAGTTTGGGAAAGTAGATGTGCTGCTGAACCTAGCCGGTTACCCTGCAAGAGGAGAATGGAACAAATCTTTCATGGAATTGACGCCTGAAGACTTCTACAAGCCACTTAATGTGGACCTCTTCGGCTCTTTCCTCTGCGCCCACGCCGTTGCGCCGCATTTTCTAGAGCAGAAAAGCGGTGTCATAGTGAACGTGAGTTCAACACCAGCGTTGAGCGGCCATAACAAAGGGTTTGCATTCACAGTTGCCAAGGCTGGCATCATAGGCTTGACAAAAGCCTTGGCGTTCGAACTTGCGCCCTACGTCCGAGTGAACACGGTCGCCCTCGGAAATATCGAAACAGAATGGGTGAGCGAATTAAGCAGGGAAGAATTGGCAAGGGAACGGAGTGGTAACCTAATCAAACGTTTCGGAACGCCTGACGAGATAGCGAAGTCGCTCGTGTTCCTTTGCTCAGAGGATTCCTCCTTCCTAAACGGACAGACCATAGTCCTAGACGGCGGTAGCACCCTCCACTGAAGTTAGAATGTTATTTGCGGCGTAAACTGGAAAATCTAGTTTTCTTTCACGGCGACCGCGTATATTTCGAGCCCCTTTTCAAGTAACTCTTCGCTGATAATCAATGGGGCCATAAAGCGAAGTACATTTCCGAAGTGGCCGCACGTGTGCATGAGAAGTCCTCTCTCAAACATCGTCTTTCGCAGCTTTACGGCTAAATCCTTAGAGGGTTTCTTTGTTTCCTTTGAATCCACGAACTCATTACCGATCATAAAGCCTGCGCCTCTCACGTCTCCGATGCTGTTGCTCGTGTTTGCAATATGTGCGAATCTTGAAATCGTTTTCTCTCCCAGTTGTTGGACTCTGTTGAGCAGATTTGTTTTCCTGATGAAATCGACGCTTGCAGAGCCGGCGGCTAAGGCAATCGGGTTTCCTCTATATGTTCCGAGGTGAAATGCTTCAGGAAGCTTACTGTCGTATTCGTCACGGTGTGCTATGAACGAGAGGGGAATGCCAGCTCCAACTGACTTAGATACGCACATAATGTCCGGTGATGTGTTTGTCAACTCGCATCCCCAAAAGCGTCCAGTTCTTCCGAACCCTGTTTGAACTTCGTCGATTATTAGTGGAATCTGAAACTTATCTGCAATTTCTCGTAATCCAGGTAGGAAGTCGTTTGGTGGAACAATGTATCCTCCTTCACCTTGAATCGGTTCAACTAAGATTCCGCAGGCGTCATCGAGGCCTGAATGAGTGTCCGTCAGCAGGTGTTCAAGGTATCTCAGAACAACCTTAGCTTCATCGCCCTTCTGTTCAACGGGGAGGGGGAACCGGTATGGGTAGGGGAATGGAATGTGAGATACACCATACCTCATAGCCCCCGAGGTCGAGAGGTACTGCCGGCTTGCAGTTGCGCCCACGATGCCCTGATGGACGCCGTGGTACGCGCCCTCGAAGGCGATTATCGTTCTCTTCCCAGTCGCGTACTTGGCGAGGCTGACCGCTGCTTCACATGCGTCTCCGCCTGTGACGGTGAACAGGATTTTCGCGTGCCCTCGCAGATTTCCCGGGAGAAGGGAGTGCATCTTTTCAAGGAAATCAATTCTGGTTTCAGTGGGGATCTCAAGAGAGTGCCATATGCGATCCATCTGCGATTTGACAGCTGCACTGATATCGGGATTGTTATGGCCGAGGTTAAGCACGCTTATACCACTAACCCAATCGATGTACACGTTGCCATCGACGTCCTTTATCGTGGCACCTTTAGCGGAGTCTATTGCGAAAGGAAATGCTTTGGCGTAAATCACAGCTCTAGTCTCGAGAGCAGCTTGCTTTGCGAGGAGTTCCTTCGACTTCGCCCCAGGCGGTTTGACCCGGATATTGGGGGCACCTTGGTAGCTTAACGATTCGAGATTAACGATTCCAGAAAGATCAAGCGAAGTCAATTAAGCACACACCTAGAGAAGCGCTCGGCTTCCAGCGTAATTAGCACTATCGGAGGCCCAGTCGAAAGATTGCGAACTTGGGTCAATGAGCACAAAGTGTTTGAAGGTCTGTGGTTCGAATCGTTGTTTTCTATTCCTCAGCCAAGAATTAACCTGAACGTTTTGAGCTCCTAATGCGTCTAGACCGTCGAAGAACAGCAAGAATTGGACCGAAAAGCAATGCTAGAAAAAGCACAAACACGGCCGCCGCGCCTATCTTCACGCGAAAATCAGCAGACGTGAGGCCGTAATTACATTCGAGAACTCCAAATAATTTCATGCCCGCCGAACCTTGCAAACAATTTAATGCGACCAGCAAAACCACTAGCGCAATGCCCGTCGAGATAAAAGCGACTTCAAGGATACTAGTCGATTTCATTCATCTTCCCTTAAAAGTGGGTTTTCTTTTCTCGAGGAACGCTCTCATGCCTTCTTTGCCGTCTTCAGTTGCGAACAACATATAGAAGATCCTGCGTTCAAATTCCAATCCTACTTCAAGTGTCGTGTCTTGCGCTCTCGATATCGCTTCCTTCGCTGCTCTAACTGATACTGTGGGCTTGGAGGCGATCTCACTAGCAATTTTCTTTGCTTCATCCATCAAACCTTCTTTCGGCACCACGCGATTAACGAGGCCTGCCCGGCATGCTTCTTCAGCTGAAATCGGTTTGCCCGTTAGTATCATTTCCATAGCCTTGTACTTCCCAACGGCACGCGTTAACCTTTGTGTGCCGCCGGCGCCCGGCATAATCCCTACATTGACTTCTGGTTGACCGAAGATTGCAGTTTCCGACGCTATGATAATGTCGCAGTTCATAGCCAACTCATTTCCTCCGCCTAAGCAGTAACCGCTTACTGCAGCTATCATTGGCTTTGAGATCTTTCTGATGCGGTCCCAAAGTTCAAAGCGCCGGCCAACCACTAGGTCAACCGGTACGGCTTCAACCATCTCACGCAGGTCTGCTCCAGCTGCAAAGACATTTTCGCCTCCGGTCAAAATTATGGAATGAACGCTTTGGTCCTTGTCCAGTTCTTCGAGGGCATTTACCAGCTCGACCATGAGCTCGGAGCTTAGTGCGTTGAGAACCTTGGGGCGGTTCAGGTGAAGTATGCCAACGTTGCCCTCTTTGCTAACTAAGATATTCTGGTAAGTCAAATTCTTTCCCAAACCATCCACCACGTTACACTCACGGAACTTAAGCTTCACCCAAAGTTGCCAAGATTAGGGCAAATGGAGACTCAAGGATTCAGCGTGCAGTAGATTACAAACTTACTAGGGACATTATATAGCGAACGTTAAATATACTAAATCCTAGTTGGCCTTGCATCCAGAGCTGCCGAAAATGACGAGACCTCCTTGGACAATCCGGAGCGACCTCTCTGAGGCCCCAATCTTTGTTTGCTGGGAAACTACGAAGGCTTGCCTACTTGCTTGCAAGCATTGCAGAGCCAAAGCTATCAAAAAACCCAAGGCTGGGCAGCTCGATCGCGAACAAGGCTTGAAACTTATAGATCAACTCACAATGTTCGGAGAACCCTACCCCGCGCTTCTCTTGACGGGGGGCGACCCTTTGATGCGAGAAGACTTCTTCGATCTAATCGAACGAGCAAAGGACCTAGGGATCTATGTGGCAGTCGCCGCGAGTGTGACACCGAAGCTAAATGCATCAACAATCTCGCGTATGACGGAACTCGGCGTTGACATAATGTCTGTAAGCCTCGACGGGGCTTCGCCAGAAACCCATGACCGCCTTCGGGGGATTCGAGGCACATGGAGCGAGACGATTCAATCGCTTCGTCTAGCGAAACAGTTAGGGTTGAGGGCACAAATAAACACGACAGTTATGAGAAGCAACCTCGAGGAGCTAGCGGACATCTTTCATATCGTTAAGGAAACCGGAGCAGTCGCGTGGGAGGTCTTCTTTCTAATTCGAACAGGTCGAGGCGCGGCGCTTGAGGGCCTCGATCCTGAAGAATGCGAGGAAGTCATGCACTTTCTCTATGACGCTGCACATTATGGCGTCCCCGTGCGGACTGCGGAAGGTCCGAATTTCAGGAGGGTGCGCATAGAGCGGCAGAATGGTCTGGCCGCGACGAATGGTGAACTTCACCGCCGCCTGGGTGCGAGGTTGCAAGTTCTGGAAGGACCGCCTACAAGCCCCCCAGCAATGAAGTCAACACAAACACGGGACGGGAAGGGTATTGTTTTCGTTGCACATGATGGAGAAGTGTACCCAAGCGGTTTTCTGCCGGTCAGCGCAGGTAAAGTGCCCGAAGAGGATCTCGGAACGATATACCGGTCGAGTCCGCTATTCATCGCGTTGAGAGATTCTTCTAACTTGAAGGGTCGTTGTGGCAGATGCGAGTACAAAGAAATTTGTGGAGGTTCTAGATCTAGAGCTTTCGCAGAATACGGAGACCCATTCGAGGAAGACCCTGCTTGTCCGTACATTCCAGACGGGAGCCGAACTGAGCCACTTTCTCTGACACAGTCTCTCTGAGCTGAATGAATGAAATGCCGAAGACTAACCAAGAACACAGGATATTGGAAGTTGCCAAAGAGCTCTTCACTAGACGCGGGTTTTCCAACGTCGCTATCCGCGACATATGTAAGGCTGCTAACGTCACAGCTCCTACAGTATACTACTATTTCAGAAATAAGGAGGCACTGTTTGAGACAGTTGTACGCGAAAGCGTGAGCATGACTGGGTTCATCACGCAATTAGATGATGAATGCAAGAAGGCCAAGAAACCGGCATCGCAAGTCCGAGCTTTCGTTCACACGTACCTCACGAGCTTCCCGAAGGAACGTTTGAATGTCGGCCTCTACGTAAGAGACTCGACAGAGCTAGATTCGGTGGGACGGAACACCCTATTGGCTGAGCTCAGCCGAATTCAGTCTCTTCTGACGCGTATAATTCGAAAGGGAATTACTACCGGAGAATTCCGCGAAACTGACCCGAAAATGGCTGCTGAATGTTTACTTGGTATGATGCATCGCCTCGTCTTCCAGCAAATTCATTTCAGACGAAACTACAAACCGTCAGAGGCAGCAAATTACCTCTCCGACTTCTTCCTTCGAGCAATGAATCCCACTTCCGAACGCATTGGAATGTAAGTAAACTGATGGCAAATCTTCAACAGCACTTCACAGTGGTGGGAACTAGCAAACAATGAAACAACATTTGCTCATTGGAACGAGAGGCAGCTCACTCGCATTAGCGCAAACTAACGAAATAGTTGATTTGATGAAGAAGGTCGCTCCCCATATTCGATGCGAAATTGTCCCGATTAAGACCCAAGGCGACAAGATGCACGACACGGGAACAGTTGGAGTTGAGGGAAAGAGCCTGTTCACGAAAGAAATTGAGGATTCACTAATTCAAGGTGAAGTTGACCTAGCAGTTCACAGTATGAAGGACCTTACAACCGATATACCGCTAGGCCTTCAGATAGCCGCTGTCCCAGAGCGAATGAACCCACGTGACGTTCTTATTTCCCGAAACAAGAAATTTCAACAGCTTGATGGCGGAGCACGAATTGGAACGAGTAGCGTGAGGAGGAAGGCGCAACTCCTCGCTGCGCGGGGTGATCTGGAAATCGTTGAGATGCACGGGAATATTGATACTCGCTTGCGAAAACTTGAGAAGGGTGACTGTGACGCGCTTGTGCTTGCCGCTGCTGGTCTCATAAGGCTCGGACTTGATAAGAGAGTAACCGAAGTTTTTTCGCCAAATGCAATGCTGCCTGCGGTTGGGCAGGGGGCCCTAGCGGTTCAGAGCCGGGAAGACGATGCTGAAATCAGAACGCTATTGTCAAAGCTAGATCACGGGCCAACCCGCAGAGCAATTGAGGCTGAGCGCGGGTTTGCAAAGAGGCTAGGGGCTAACTGTCAGACCCCCATCGCTGCATATGCAAAGGTTGAGAATGGGAAGCTAACAATCGACGGAATGGTCGCCGCTACCAGCGGGAAACTGGTCCTGAGAGGTCGACTTGTTTCAGATAACCCCAGTGCGAAGAAAGCTGGGGAGGAGTTGGCGGAGTCGTTACTGAAGAAGGGTGCAGAAATCGTGTTGGAGACTAAGTGATGCAAGCAGCGTCGCTAAAACCGCTGATTGGGATGACGATTCTCGTGACTCGACCCATTGAACAAGCCCAAAACCTTTCGGAGAAACTGCGTGAACTCGGAGCAACAACGATCGAATTGCCAACCATCGAGATAATCCCTGCCGAGAACAATGACGCTTTGAGTGAGGCCCTAGGAAGACTTAACGAGTACGATTGGATCATATTCACAAGCGTTCATGGCGTCCGGTTCTTCATGAAACGCATGATCGACCTCAACATTGCACCTTCGGCCTTGAAGCAAGTCATGTTGGCGGCCATCGGACCCGCGACAGCAGCGGCTTTGGAGCATACCGTCAAGAAGCCTGAACTAGTTCCTACCGAATTCCTCTCCTGGAAAATAGCTGAGGGCCTAGGAGATGTGAAAGGTAGGCGAATCCTTCTACCTCGCGCAGACATCGCGTCGAAGAAACTCCCCGACCTATTGCGAAAACGCGGAGCCTTGGTTGAGGAAGTTGTGGCATATCGAACCATCATCCCACCCGACTTGACGCCAGATTGTTTGACCCGCATATTTGCTGGAGGTGCAGACCTGATAACCTTCACCAGTCCTTCTACCGTGCGTAACTTAGCCCGCGTTCTAGGGCCGAATAAACTAGAGCAGTTTTTGAGCACGGTCAAGGTTGCTTGTATTGGACCGGTAACGGTTGAGGCGACGAAGGAATTGGGCATAAAGGTTGACATTGTTTCGAAGATTCACACAATTGATGCTCTAGTTGAGGCGATAGTTGATGAAATCGGAACTATATGAGGCTTCGAAGGAATTCAAGGCAGCTGAAAGGCCGCGCCGTCTTAGGCGGCTACGTTCCATGCGTCTATTGATGCAGGAAACACGTTTGTCAAGTTCGGATATGATGTATCCTATCTTCGTGGATCGTAGAATTTCAAAGCGCGAGGAAATTGAATCGATGCCTGGAATCTACAGGCTTCCTCTTTCGGGGCTTGAGGAGGAGATTTCCACGGTCACAGACCTAAAGATACCTGCCGTCCTCCTCTTCGGTTTGCCAGGACACAAAGATGCGATAGGCAGCGAGGCATACCAAACCGACGGAATAATTCAGCAGGCAGTTCGTGCCGTTAAGAAACTGGCGCCGGAACTGGTCATTGCTACAGATGTTTGTCTCTGCCAGTACACCGATCACGGACACTGTGGAATTGTCCATGGAGGAACTGTAGCTAACGATGAAACGTTAGGAATCCTTTCCCGAGTAGCAGTCTCACACGCGGAGGCCGGTGCGGACATAGTAGGTCCCAGCGCGATGATGGATGGACAAGTGAAAGCGATTCGCGCAGCACTCGACGAACGTGGCTTCGCTGATACTTCCATCATGTCTTACTCGGCCAAATACGCATCCGCCTTCTATGGGCCTTTCAGGGAAGCGGCTGAATCCTCGCCGCTTTGGGGAGATCGGAGAACCTACCAGATGGATCCTCCTAACCGTAGAGAAGCTCTACATGAAATCGCAATTGACATCAAAGAAGGAGCTGACATTGTAATGGTGAAGCCTGCACTGAGCTACTTGGATGTTATCAGCAACGCACGTGCGGAATTCAATGCTCCCCTCGCCGCATACAATGTGAGTGGCGAGTACGCTATGATTAAAGCCGCAGGCCACAAGGGATGGCTTAACGATAAACTCGTGGCTCTGGAAGTACTGACAGCAATCAAACGCGCCGGCGCTAACATCATAATCACCTACTTCGCAAAAGAAGCAGCAAACTGGTTGCGTGAAGACTGATTATGAAAACTCAAACTTCAACGGAGACGAACCCAGTCCACGCTACCGAAAGAGAATATCTGAAGTACACATTCTTCAAAGTTGACTCGCAATGGAGGCGACTCGACAACGCGAATAAGTCAGCGGCGAAGCAAGAGTTCGTATCTATCAGCAACCGTTTTGGGAAACAAAACATACTCAGCAGTTACTCCCTCGTCGGAATTAGAGGGGACGCCGATTTCATGCTTTGGACAATTAGCAGACGGCTAGAAGATTTCCAAGAACTAACTTCAAACCTGCTTTCGTCAATGCTGGGAAAGTACTTGGAGATTTCGTACTCATATCTGGCGATTACGCGGCAATCTGAATACCTAGGCACCCACCAACATGAAGGCCAGGAAGGCGCGTCAGTAAACAGGCATCCCGGGGACTCAAAATATCTATTCGTTTACCCCTTTGTCAAGAAACGTGAATGGTATTTTCTACCTCATGAAGAGCGGAGGCTCGCTATGGCGCAACATTTCAAGATCGGGCACAAGTATCCATCAGTCCAAATCCATACTGGTTACTCCTTCGGACTAGACGATCAGGAATTCGTATTGGCGTTTGAGACAGACAAGCCCGCCGATTTCTCTGAATTGGTAATGGAGCTCAGGAGTAGTGAAGCTAGCCGCTACACAGCAATTGAGACGCCTATTTTCACGTGCATTACCATGCCAATCAACGAAATCCTCAACCTACTCGGATGACTTGCGGCTCCATTTGGTTTTCGTGATTCCTTTGAAGCATCAATCTAAAGTTCTCTAGACGCATGCAGGAGTAGCGCGGTTATGGATTTTGTTTCGACATTGAGCACGATGTACCAAGGAAAACTCGTCTTTCGGGAAACCCGAATAATGCTTAGGTTGTTTGCAGCTAAAAATGAATGACCGTCTCATCAAAGCTTGTCGACTCCAACCCGTCGATGCTACCCCTGTCTGGTTTATGCGTCAGGCTGGAAGATTTCTTCCAGAATATAGGAAGATCAGGGAGAAGCATGACGTGATGTCGATCTGCAAGAATCCTGACTTGTGCGCGGAGGTTACGTCATTGCCTGTGGAAATTCTAGGCGTAGATGCAGCGATCATGTTCGCTGACATTATGCTGCCGCTGGAAGGCATGGGCGTAAAGTTCGAGATTAAGGAAGGGCTCGGTCCCTTGATTCAAGAACCAATCCAAAGTCTAGACTCCGTCGGTTCCTTAACTACTCTCAACCCAAGAGATGATGTCCCATATGTTCTTGAAGCCATAGCGCAGGTGAAGAAGATTCTTAACGTTCCGTTAATTGGTTTTTGCGGAGCTCCATTCACATTAGCAAGTTACCTTATCGAAGGCAGGCCAACGAGGGACTTCCTGAACACTAAGATGTTGATGTACCGTGATCCGAAGGCGTGGCATGCCCTGATGAACGAGTTGGCGACAGCCATGGCGAGTTATCTGCGAGCGCAGGTCGAAGCGGGGGTGAACGTCGTTCAACTTTTCGATAGTTGGGTTGGGTGCCTTAGCCCGCACGATTACCATCAATACGTGCTTCCATATTCGCGCCGAATCTTCAAAGAGTTGGAGGTGACTGGCGTGCCGCGCATTCACTTCGGCACAGGAACATCAAACTTACTTGAGGAAATGAAGCAGGCGGGGGGAGATGTGTTCGGAGTTGATTGGCGGATTCCCATAGACGTAGCGTGGGGCAGGCTAGGTAGCGACGTAGGAATCCAAGGCAACCTAGACCCGGCTGTCTTACTGGGGACTTCTGAGTTAATCAAATCTCAGGCAAGTGAGGTTCTGATGAAAACTAAGGGAAGGGTAGGCCACATCTTCAACTTGGGGCATGGAATGTTACCAGAGGCGTCGCCGCAGAAAGTTATTGAACTGGTAAATTTCGTTCATGACTCGACTCAGAGTTCCTAGTAGGCGCGAGACTTGGCAGACTTCGGCGTTTTTCTAATGGCTTATGGAACTCCAAATTCAGAAGAGGACATGGAGCCATATCTGACGGATATCAGGGGGGGCCATAGGCCAACTAAAGTTATTCTAGAAAATCTGACGGAGCGATACAGGAAGATTGGTGGTCGTTCCCCGTTACTCGATATCTCGAACGCTCAAGCCTCAGCCCTAGAGAAGACCATGAACGCACGAGGAGTGAAGGCTCGAGTCTATGTGGGCATGAAACATTGGCATCCATACATACGTGAAGTTATTCCGAGAGCCGCGAATGATGGGATTAGCAGAATTATTGCGTTAGCATTGGCCCCGCACTATTCTCAGGTTAGTATTGGCAGGTACAAGCAAGCCCTTGACCACGCTCTGGCCGAAGCTGTCAATTTGAGCGTAGATTTCGTCGATAGCTGGTACGACCATCCCCTATTCCATCGTGCGGTCGCCGAGAAAGTCAATCTCGCTATGGGACAGTTTCCTAGATCTGGTGACGTCGACATTCTGTTCACAGCACATAGTCTACCAGAACGCATCCTTGACCACAACGACCCATATCCATCGCAACTGCGTAGCTCATGCGAAGCAGTAGCAAACATGCTGAAACTTGACCGCTGGTCCTTCGCTTATCAGAGCGCTGGTCAAACAGCCGAGAAATGGCTTGGCCCAGACATTCTGGAATCGCTTAAAGAAATCAGTGAACGCGGCAAAACCGTCAATGTTCTAGTTGTTCCAATAGGTTTCGTCGCCGACCACCTTGAGATATTGTACGATATTGATGTGGAAGCCCAAGAATTTGCTAAGGCACACGGTTTGCATCTGAGACGGACTGAGTCCCTGAACACGAGCCAAACTTTCATTTCGGCACTTGCCGATATCGCTTTGACACGAGCCTCCCAGAACAAGTGGGCTTAGAAAATGTCAATCACGTGAAAACGTTACTTTTTCATTATAATGTAAGTTACGAGTCCTTTCGCAATTAGCCTTTTCTTCTGGTCTTTGACTTCAGCTTCGCCGACGGCGATACGCTTACCCTTGTGAATGATTTGGCCTGAGGCTTTCAGCAGGCCTAGTTGGGCTGGTGCGGTAAAGTTCACTTTCAGTTCGACGGTAGTGATGAATTCCTCTGCGTCGAGCATAGTGTATAAGGCTAAGCCTACAGCTGAGTCGATTAAAGCTGCGGCTACTCCGCCGTGTGCCACGCCAGCGTCTTGCGTTAACCGTCTTGTTACGTTGATTCGAATTTCAGCTCTTCCTGTCCCAAGTCTTGTCAGATGCATGCCTAGGTGGTTGTAGAACGGCATCTCTCTTGCTAGCTGCCGTATCCAAATCATCCGGCGTGATGATTTTGTCATTCGTGATTTGTCCTGAACGTTAACCTATTCGTCGAGACAGCTTATCCACGCAGCAACTTGCTCTAGACGATCGTATGTTCGTCTATGTATAATGTGATCAATTTGCTGGTGAAGCTCTCCGTATCCTTCTGGGTTGCTTGGCCTTCTGTTGAAGTGAATGCTTTCTTCATGGTCTCACTGTCATCAAACCACAATTCCACGACCCCGTCGTAATCTGGTTCCCTGTTAGGCGGGCGCCGAACGGCATTAACAACATACTTCCTCAGCCCTGGCATTTTCTTCGCTAGTGGAGCGTGTTTTTCTAACCAGTATCGGGCAAATTCCTTCTCGGTCAGGGAGTCCTTCTTCTTTAGCAGGATAATCATTTTGAACATAAGCTATCATCCGACGGGCTATGGAAACTATAGCCTAGCTTTGGATTAAGAAGATATGTGTGCGAATCGAAGGAAGGTGAAGTTCACTTCTTGCCACTTACGTTCGGGTCGTTGAAATTAGTTTCACTCCAATGGTTCTATCGCTAGGAGTGTGGAGGGGGCAGTGAGCTAAATTTCGAACTCTAAATACCACTCACATAGTTAAATGATAGCGCTCGATGAAACCATTGATCGTCTGAGCTTCCAAAATCCACGAGTGGTTCTTTCTTGTTTGCATCGAAGGGTATGGTGGCTCTATTTGTTGCCTCCTTCTTCTTTGCCACAGCCGCGATCTTCATCAGATTTGCAACCGAGGCTTCTGCAATATCGCTTACGTTCTTCCGTCTCTTTATAGCGGCTTTGGCGATGATTCTATTTGCGTCGGCAAGGCGAAGCTTGCGGTTTCTGGGGAGGCGCGACTTAACTCTAGTTGCGGTCTCCGGCGTCTTTCTTAGCCTACACTTCGCAACTTTCATTTTCGCCGTTAAGGGGACCACTATCGCGAACGCAACCTTCTTGGTAAACACAAGCCCAATAATGCTCGCAGTTCTTTCCCCGCTCCTGATAAAGGAGCGCACAACCTCAAGGGAAGCAATGAGTGTACTGGTTGCAACGGTCGGGGTGATACTTGTTGCACACGCGGGGAATGGCTTCCATGCTTTCGGACTCGCCGACCTTTCTGCATTGCTTGCCGCATTCTTCGTAGCCCAATACTCATTGGTTGGGAGATATCTCAGAACAAGCGGTGTCAGTACCGCATGCTATACCTCTTACGTATACGCCGCTGCCGCATTAGTTGCATTACTATTTGTTGGAGTGCTTGGGGAACACACCTTCCGATTATATGATGCGCAGAATGTCGTAGCCATTCTTGGTTTGGCGCTTTTGCCCACTGCGATTGGCCATTCACTTTACAACTATTCTCTAGGCTCGGTTAAGGCGGTCACAGCGAATCTTTTCCCGTTAATGGAACCAGTCTTGGCATCCATCCTTGCCATCCCCCTCTTCGGCGAAGTTCCCAATCCAATACAGATTGCTGGATACGCTCTAATCTTACTAGCCGTAGGCATCGTCGCAACGAGTCTCAGATGAGCCTTTAACTAAGCGGCCCAAAACTGGGAGCCAAGCTATTGAATCAAATTACTCAATTCAAAACTATCCCTCAGAGAACAAAAGGTTAGGTGAGAAGAATGCTTGATATGAAGTTCGTTCGAGAAAATCCTCAACTTGTCAAACAGAATCTAGAACGAAGAGGGGATGAGGCAAAGATTCCGTCGGTAGACGAACTGCTAGAGAATGACCGCAAGTCGCGTAGCCTCCGGACCGAAGCGGACACACTGCGAAGCAAGAGAAACAAACTCACGGAACAAATAGCTCAAGCTCGCAGGCAAGGCCAGGACACCACGCAGCTTGTCAAAGAAGCTGAAAGGATTCCTGACAAAGTCAAAACGCTCGAGAAAGAATATGCAGACTTGGATAGCAAGATTGCAAGCGTCCTCATGCAGTTGCCTAACCTGATCCACGAGAGCGTGCCTGTTGGAAAAGATGACAAGGATAACGTTGAAGTGAGGAAATGGGGCAAGCTGCCAGAGTTCAATTTCAAGCCGAAGGACCACGTAGACTTAACCGCGCAGCTTGGCCTCGTCGACCTAGAAAGAGCCGCGAAGGTTGCTGGGGCCAGATTCTACTACTTGCGGGGGGACCTTGTGAAACTTAATCATGCTCTAATTAGACTCGCTTTGGATTTCTGCGAGATGAAGGGCTACAAGCTAGCTCAACCACCCTACCTCCTGAGACGTGAAGCCGTGGGGGGTGCCGTTGCACTCTCAGATTTTGAGGATGTAATTTACAAAGTTGAAGGCGAAGATCTTTACCTTCTCGCTACATCGGAACACGCCCTGCTAGCCCAACACATGGACGAAATACTGGATGGAAAGAACCTACCGCTAAGGTACGGCGGAGTGAGTCCATGCTTCAGAAAGGAGGCTGGTGCTCATGGTAAGGACACCAAAGGAATCTTCAGAGTACACCAATTCGAGAAGGTAGAACAATTTGTGTTCTGCAAACCAGAACAGTCTTGGGATGAACATGAGAAACTCATCGCCAACGCTGAAGAATTCTTCCGAATGCTGAAAATTCCGTACAGGGTGGTAAACGTTTGCACGGGAGATCTGGGAACAGTCGCCGCAAAGAAATACGATTTGGACGCTTGGCTTCCCGGGCAGGGCAATTACAGAGAGGTAGTTTCCTGCAGCAATTGCACAACGTACCAGGCCGTGCGCTCTAAAGTTAGGTTCAGGGACAGGCCTGACGAGCCAACTAAATGGGTTCACACACTCAACAGCACATTGGTCGCCACAGAGAGGACCCTCGTAGCAATCTTGGAAAACTACCAAACCGAAGACGGGTCAATCAGGATCCCAGAAACCTTGCAAGTTTACATGGGTGGAGCCACCAAAATCAAGCCTGCAACTTAGGGCAGCAAACAGTGTAAGCGGTTCAAGCTGCACGACAGAAGGTGCAGTCGTTGAGAAGCCTAGATTCTTCGGTGACAACGGACGCGGTCATATTCGTCTGACGTTCGTCAGTGAACCTGAGGAACGGATTGAATTAGGGTTCAAGAAGGTCGCAGATTTCGTTTCAAGCGGCAAGAGCTGACCGCGAGACTCGTGCAAGGATAATTATGACGCCGCCGAGTGAGAATTCCCAGATTTTCACCTCACCAAACCGTTGACTTATGGATTGGACCAGTTCCCGATTAGTTACTAGCAACCGGTAGGTTGGAACAATCATTCGCCATGGATTACCGCGGATACGATTAGACTTCGAGAAGCGAGCGATCAAGGGCATGAGGCGTTCAATGTATAATGTGACGAAGGTTCTTTTGAGAATCTTGTTGGGTTTTCCTAAATCTATTATCGCGAAGGATCCGTCTTCTCCCAAAATCCTACGGAATTCATCAATAGCCACCCCTCGGTCCCTAGCATCTCTGAAAGCATATGCGCTTACAATTCGGTCAAGCGTGCCCTTTCTGATCGGAACTGCTTCGAAGGTTGCACGAACAAGGTGAACTTGCCCTTCCTTTGACGACCTGAACCTTTCACGGGCAGCCCCCAAGAGCGTCGTGGATGCGTCTAACCCCACAATCGTTAGGCCCTTAGATTTTGAAAGCAGAACTTGACTCATAGTGCCTGGGCCGATTCCCGCATCAAGAATTGTCATCCCTTCGCTGACGGCGATTTGATCGGCGGCGTACTCGCGGGCCTTAAGTGCCCGGCCGAGTGATACTTTTTCGTTGACTTTGTCGTATTCAGGGATCGAGTCTTCAATCGCACGAATTACTGCTTTCCACACATCGTTCTTCATTGAAGAGGCGCTCCGTAGGCATCTCCGTGAATCACTAGCCGTTGTATCCGCTTTGTGACAAGTAGTCTCTGACGCCTTCCCAGCCCTTGTCGGTCTTTGCTTTTACAATGGCGAAAGCATCCTTTCCGCTCAGTGAGCCAGGTTCCACGCCGGTAACCTCGCGTATCATGAATCGTGCCGCGCTCAAAACTTCTCCATTAAGGTCAGCTTCAGCAGAATCCCCGAGGTGGCATATCAAGGCCTCAATGGTCATCGGCCCTATGGGCCCGTACTGCCGGCCGTGACTCGCGGCCACAACGTGCACGGCGTCAAGAGGAAATCCTCGCCGAATTAGCTCCGCGCTAGCCAAGGTCAGATGGTCGACTCGTTCGGCCAAGGCAGACGGTCGATACCTTCCGTCCTCTGCTCGAGAATAAGTAGCGGGTTTGAAAATGTCGTGAAGCAAAACTCCACAAATCACTAGGTCATTATCTACTTTGCAGCCGTAGATCACCTTTGCCACTCGGGACAAGCTCATGCAGAGTTCGTAAAGTGCCAACGTATGTTCGATGAACCCCCCGGGGTAATTGTGATGATGCCGAATGCTCGCGGGGGATTTCTCAATCGGCAATCCAGAGAAAGTTTTGCCCCCTATCTTTACGGTCGGATTGTCAAGCAGTGCATAGACCTTCTTTCGGAGATTTCTATTCCGAATCTTGTTGACGAGAGTGATTAGGCGTTTGTCCAAGGGAATCAGCGTTTCACTTGGTGTCTCGGGAAATAAAGTTGGATTCTCCACGATTGGAACCCTTCGAGGGAGGGCCCACTAGGTAGCGTTGGATGGGGGTTGTCCTTTCGCTGTTGACGGCAGTGATGCCGTCTACTAGCTGAGGTTCTTTGAACGAGTTGGCGGGCGATGTGAACTAGTATTGCCTATGTGTGGTTTAGGAGCAAGCGCCCCAGCCGCATTCGTGGCATATGTAGCAGCCTTCTTGGTACACGACTTGGCTTTGGCATTGGGGGCAAAGTTTGATCTGTTCGCTTGTGCCTTGGGAGGCGCCCACCAAGGGCACGGCCAAGAGTTTGGGTGCGCGAGGCGATTGTTCTTCGTCTGTGTTCTCTTCCTCTTTGGTTCCTTCAGTCTTCTTGCGGGGCACAACCAATACTTGGCCCTTAATCGATGTATCACGGAAAACGGTAACATCTTTGCAACCCAGTTTGTAGGCGAGGAGGTATGATTCACGCATGTCTTCGACCGTCGCATTGGCTGGGAAATTGTTTGTTTTTGAAATCGAAGAGTCCGTCCATCTTTGAAATGCCGCCAGAGCTCGGATATGGTCCTCTGGGCGAATGTCCATGGCGGTTATGTAGACGCGTTTCAGGTCTTCGGGGATGTAGCTTATTCTCTGAATTGAGCCGCCGTGGTCGTTCACATCTCTCAGTAGGTCATCGCCGAACAGGCCTTCTTCACTCATGACGCGTTCAAACACTGAGTCGATGTAGTAGAAGCTTCCAACCTTCACGTGTTTCTCGTAAACGAGTGAATAGACGGGTTCAATTCCGCTGCTGCATCCCGCGATCATGGAGATGCTACCGGTAGGTGCAATTACAGTTGTGTACCCGTTCCTGACGCCGTGTTGCTTGACCATCTCTGCTACTTTGTCCCAATCGAAGTGCCATAATTTTCGGTTCGCGAACCCCGCGAAGGGCAGTTTTCCTTCAGGGTAGAAGCTCTTGTTATAGTATGGTACGGGGCCTCGTTCTTTTGCTAGGTCTATTGATGCTAACTTTGAGTGGTAGTTGATGAACTCCATCAACTCTTCCATAAACTTGCGGCCATCGTCACTATTGTAGGCTGCACGAAGTTCGAAGAGTAAGTCCGCCAGCCCCATAACTCCTAGCCCAATCTTCCGTGTTGCAAGTGTCATTTCCTCAATCGCTTTGAGCGGGAAATTATTCACGTCGATTACGTTGTCGAGGAATCTGGAACCTACGTTGACCGCTTCCTTCAACCCGTCCCAATCGAAACTAATTTTTCCATTATTGTCCCGTTTAGCGAAGGCCCATACATTGATGCTGCCCAGGTTACAGGATTCGTTTGGGTAGAGCAATACTTCGCCGCACGGGTTTGTTGTGACTATTGGGCCGAGGTGTTTGAGGAAGGGGTTGTACTCGTTAACGTGGTCGAAGAAAATTACGCCTGGTTCGGCGCTCTCCCACGCCTGGTACACTATCATATCGAACAATAGGCGAGGGTTGACCTCACGCACAACCTGCCCGGTTCTCGGGTTGATGAGCGGGTATGGCTTATTCTTGTTGTAGCATTCCCAAAAGTCAGGCATCAAGAGAACTGAGATGTTGAAGTTTCTCAGTGCCTTGTTTCCTTTCTTTGCCGTTATGAATTTCTCGACGTCTGGATGATTGCTGTTGAGTATTCCCATGTTGGCGCCGCGGCGGATTCCGCCTTGCTTTATCACGTCGGTCATAGTATCGAACAACATCATGAAACTGATCGGGCCCGACGCTACGCCCGAGGTTGAGCTTACGTAATCTCCTTCGGGCCTTAGTTTTGAGAAGTTGTAGCCCATGCCTCCGCCTGCTTTGAAGACCACTGCGGTTTGCTTCAACGTCTCCATAATGCTCTCGATGGAATCGTCCACACCCAAGACGAAGCAAGCGGAGCCCATTCCGAGAACGTTTCCGAAATTGGCTATTGCGGGTGTGTTGGGCATGAATTTTTTGGAAACCATCAACCCATAAAACGCGTCAATGGATTTCTCGTACTTGTTAAAGAGGCCTGCCTGGAGCATTTCGAAGAAACGTGACCAAGAGACCTTCGCGGCGCCTTCGCGGTCAAATCGGTCATACATTCGCTTCAAGGCTTCGAGATGGTATCGGTTGAGTGGGTATTTTCCGATGCTCACTTTCTCGTGGAATTGAAGGGGGTCAAAGTTTTCTTGTGGATGGGACTTCTGTTTGTTGGTTATGTCGTACATCTCTAGGTCGTAGAACAAATCAGGTAGCGCTGCGTGGACTGCGATTCGCGTGAAGAGTTGCTTCGGTGTTTCTATGAGCTTACCCGCTTCGTCTTTTTTCAGGTACCTGGCCTTGAGAACCCTGAGGGCGTTTAGGTCGAACACCTTGTCTACTTCATCGATAATTTCTTTCTCTAGAATTCGTTGCTTCTCACGCCTAATCTCAGCCCTTTTCTGCCGGTAGATTATGTACGCCTTAGCAACTTTCGCTTGCCCATTTTCAACCAGGGCCCTTTCTACAACGTCCTGAACATCCTCAACGGCTGGGATCCCTTCGCCGCCATACTTGTCATCTAGAATCTCAACCACGCGTGATGATAGCGACTCGGCGAGTGCGCGGTCTCGACTGCCCGATGCCTGTATGGCTTTGTAAATTGCGTTTGCGATTTTCTCTTTGTTGAATTGGACAATGCGCCCATCGCGCTTTCTAATCTGGATGATTCTTGATTTCGGAGGAACGTCATTCGTCGAAGCTTCAACGTGGGACTTCAAATGCACCTTTGCCTCTTAGAAATTGAAAACTGTTGCTAATGACCTGGATGCACTTTAATAGTTTTCGACAGAATTGTTTAAAATATTGTACCCGCCGACGATGGAAATGCATCACCGTACTCAACTGCCTATGGGGACTTCGACTGGAAAACAAGTAGCACACCATCCTCGAACTCGGTTGGCTCCTGAAAAGGCTTTTATGGATTACGAGGCACGCGATCCATGCCTCGTAAGCGAAAATATTCGCCGCAGCTTACTTCGGATGGGACGGTGCCTTCAATGGGTCGACTATGCCGACATCTCCGAATGCCTTTTCCCTTGTGTAGCAACCGCGGCATTTTCCGCACGGGATAGGCAAGTCCTCATAGCAACTCCAGGTTAGTTCGAGTGGAACCTTGAGCTTTAGCGCGAGCCTGAGCACCTCAACCTTGGTGTAGTGGATTAACGGGTTGACGATCTTTATTTCAGCGCCCTCTTGGCCTGACCTTGTTCCGGTTCGGATTAACTCATTCATGAGTTGAATGAATGAGGGTTTTGCATCAGGGAGCTCCATAGCGTCGTCGGCATTTGACCCAAACACTATCTCGAGGGCGCCGATGGCTTCGGCGTAAGCGGCGGCAACGCCGTAAAAGACGATGTTTCGCGCGGGAACGTAAGCGGAAGAGATCTCAGAGGAGGGAGCAGGCCGGTAGCGAGTTTCAATGTCCTTGAAGAATGGAAGGTAAACGCTGAAGTGTTCTTTCACTTGGGCGGCTGCTGCCAGTTTCTTAGACGCTTCCGCTTCGCTATCGTAAGTTTGCGTGTAGATCATAGTCATGGAATAAACGTCGTCGGTTTCTTGCTTGGTTAGGTAGAGTGCGGTTGCGGAGTCGATCCCTCCGGAAAGAAGGATTAGCGCTCTAACCAAACGGTTACCCCTCAGGCATGGATTCTTTTCCGCACGGACGCAGGCTTGGATGGCGTCTCAATATGTGGTGTAGTTTTGTGGGGACAACTTGTTACTCGTCTCGAATGGCGGTGGAGAATAAGCCTTGAGGGAGGCCCCGCAAAACCTCCTCGGTTTCGCCGGCCTAATGTGTTTTCATGAAGGTGTCGACGGATTCCTTTCTGCACTGGGGGCAGATCTTCAGGTGATAGCGATCGTTGGGGAGCGGTTGGTGGCACCACTCGCACCGTTTGATTCTCGGGGTCTCCATCTCAGGGATTTCTTCGAACAGTAACTTTTCGAGGTCTTCAACCAATTTCTTTTCCTCCTTTTTTTCTGGCCCTTGTGCCTTGTTTGCCGATGCAAACGAGGCAAGCATGTACTACAGGTTAAGGAGTGTTAAAAGAATTAACAAGATTTATAAGAAACCTATGTAATCAATGTTAGCAAGATATCAGATTAAGCACAGTAACTTTGTGAGTTGGCTATCATGGCAAACAATGCGGTCCTGATTCGCGGGTTGGATCGGGATATCTACAATGGTGTGATAGCCAAAGCTAAACAGCAAGGAAAGAACGTGGCCGAACTCGTAAACGAGGCCCTGCAGCAGTATATGCGAGAATCTCCATCTGAAAGCGAGAATGTCTTTGACACGAAGAAGCTAATCATCGCTGGTTCCGTCCTCCTCTCCAAAGCCGACATCCTAGGGTTGCACAAGGAGCTTGGCAACTTCCACCTCGAGAACAGTGGCGAACTAACCTTCGACAAGGACGTCGACCGCGAAGCCTTCCAGAAGATTGAGCACATCCACAACACAGGGAAGCTTCGGGTCCCTACAGACGTCCATCACTTCGCCCTACTGAAGGCTGGGCACGTACGCGGAGAAGTCGAAAAGTACTAGTGCTGAGCCCGATAAATTGCCGAGTTTGTAGTCGTTTTTCACACGGTCTCGACGCCGAACTTTCCAGTCTCCCATAGCTCAATTTTGACGGTAGTCTTGAAGAAGATACTGAGCTGTTCTTGTAACTGCCTTGCCAGCCTCTCACAAGACATGTTCCCTATGTCATGGTGGTCGTACTTTTCGTCGATGAATTGGTCCACTTTTTTCTTGATGTCCTCGAAATCTAACCATTCCTCACTCTTCCCGTAGACCTTTGCGAGCAGTTGGTAGTTATGACCGTGCAACCGGCCGCAGCGTGGGTGGCCGGCGATAATGTGGGCTGAGGCGAACTCCCGCCGGTAAAGGCGTGCAATATCCGGCTCCGTAGAGGACATCCCTAGACTTCCCTGCGTAACATCTGAAAGAATTCGCTTCGTGTTTCAAACTTCTCGAATTGGCCTCGGATTTCCGAGGTAACTATGTCAGCGCCGCTCTTAACGCCCCTCATCTCCATGCACAGATGCCTAGCTTGGACTACGACTACAACCCCATGCGGGTGCAAATTTTCGTTCAGGGCGTCAGCGAGCTGTTTTGTCATTCGTTCTTGGAGTTGAAGGCGCTTACTGAAGCAGTCGACTAACCTAACCAGCTTTGACAGGCCAACCACTGCCCTTGAAGGAATGTATCCAATGTGCACTTTCCCATGGAAGGGCAAAATGTGATGCTCGCAGAGGCTGAAAAACCCAATATCCTTCGCCACTACCATCCCACTGACCTCACTCCATTCCCTGGAAAGAATCTGCTTGGGGTTCATGGAATACCCTTCAGTCAGCTCAGCGAACATTTCCGTGACACGCCTCGGCGTGTCCAGAAGGCCTTCGCGCTTGGGGTTCTCACCAATCTCTTCGAGAAGCGTTCTCGTCAGCGCCTGCATCTTATTCTTGTCCATAATCCCGCAAACCAAAGACTAATCTCATTTTAGCCTGGCGAGAAGGCCTATCAAAAGTTCACAATTAAGTCTTCCTTCGAATAAGGGCTCCGAGACAGTGATCGAGGCTTTGAATGATGAGTCGAACCCTTGTGCCGAGGGGATGGGCATGAAACCTCGCATACTTCCCCGCGACTTCTACGAACGCGATACGGTCAAGGTGGCAAAAGATCTTCTTGGCAAACGTTTGGTTCGAGTAAAAGGCCGGAATAGAATGGAAGGAAGAATCGTAGAAGTTGAAGCCTATCGCGGCTTAGATGACCCCGCAAGCCATGCATTTCGCGGCCCAACGCCTCGAAACGCCCCAATGTTCGGCGAACCGGGTCACGCGTACATTTACTTCACTTACGGGAATCACTACTGCCTCAACATTACAACGCAAGAAGTGGGAACGCCCGGCGCCGTTTTAATTCGAGCAATCCAACCACTCGAGGGATTGCGTGAGATGAGACGGCTACGACCCAAGGTTCTGGACTCAAACTTGACCAATGGGCCAGGCAAATTAACGAAGGCACTAGGAATCGACAAGTCACTAAACGAGATTGACATGACAAGACGGGAGGACCTCTTCGTCACCGAATCAGATGAGACAACATTCAAGGTAGCCAAATCTGCGCGAGTCGGAATAAGTCAAGCTGCAGATCGGTTATGGAGATTCTATGTTGCAGGCAATTCATACGTTTCGAAAGGCTAGAACTTAGGCTAGGTCAAACGACTTTAGCTGAGTCCAACCCGCAAAGTTGCCTTCATCGGCTCCGGGGAAGCTAACCCGTCAAGCGCAGTCTCCGGCCTTCTGAGAGGTTACGTGATGGGAACTCCGCCTGTAACTTTGTTCAGCTGGTGTTCTCTGCCGTTTTCATCTTGGCTCGAGCGGGGCTTTATGCTGCAACCATCGAACGCTACGTCTAAGTCGCGTATCATGTAGCAAGGAACTTGAAGGCGTAGTATAAGTTCCTCAGACGCAGCATGAAACTGAATTTGGTCCTTCCTTTGCGAAGCCGAAATCCAACTGGGATCTCGCGCACCCGCAAACCTTCTTTGAAGAGATTGACAAAGAGTTCCAACTCTATTTCGAACCCCGTCGAATGAATTTCGGGGTAGATTCGCTGAACCGAGTTCCTCGTGAATACCCAGTACCCGGTCTGGACATCCGTAAACAGGCGCCGGAACTTGGCGCCGAGCAAAAATGAGACCGTGACGTTGGAAGCGAAGCTTATCAAAGGCATCGAGTGTGCTTCTCTTGGCCCCCGGGTTCTTGAACCCAGAACCACATCAGCTTCACCCCTCTCGACGATCGTCATCATCTTTGGAAGCCACGACGGGTCGTTCGTCCCATCTCCATCTATGATGCAGAGTACGTCTGCGTCTTCTTGGAGGAAATCTCGCATAGCCGTTCGGATGCCGCACCCTTTGCCTTTCCCGAAATCTTGTACAACAACTCTGACACCAGCTTCTTCCGCAATCTCTTCAGTCCGGTCAGTGCTCTTACCATCGACCACCATTATTCTCTCAAAGCCAGATGCTCGTGCTTCGGCGAGTAATCCTTCGATAGCGTCTTCTTCGTTAAGAGTTGGAATCACAAGGAGCGCTTCGGTGAATAGGCTTGGATTAGCTTTTTGAGTTGAGCGCTGTGGGATCGCTTCAGAAGGATTACCAGCCATGCGTGCCACAAACATTCTCATTCTAATTTGTATTCTAGTCACTCTTTACGCCTGGACATTAAGTCCCGCGGATGTCGATCGTTATCTTGCTTTCAACCTTAATAATTTGCAAGAGGGAAGAGTTTGGACGCTTGTCACAGCCATCTTCGTCCACGCCAGCATACTTCACATACTTGGAAACATGATTTTCCTGTACGTTTTCGGAAATACTTTGGAAAGCGTGACAAACTCTCACAGAAAGATGCTCACCGCTTTCTTCCTAGGGGGCATACTTAGTTTTCCGCTAAGTTTACCATTCTTTCCACCTGGCACGAGCTTTGTCGGTGCTTCTGCCGCAATCTTCACGCTAACCGCCGTCGTCATGTTGACGAAACCTTTGAGATGGTCGTGGCTCTTGCTGATGCCCGTAGGGTTAGTTGCCATACTGTACTTCCTTTACAATGGGTTGGTGGTCTACTACCAACAGCAAAGTAATGTTGCCTACATCTCACACATCATAGGGTTCTCACTGGGGTTACCGCTCGGTATAGCTTGGAGCACGCAGTGGAAGAGGAACTTGCTGATTTCGATTGGGTTACTCGCCGTATACTTCCTGTTACTTTACTTCGTCACACATTACATCCTTCCGTCGCTTTAGGAAACTATAGACCGAACGACGTCACGGTCGGGCGAAATTCTTCGAGAACTTATCCTAATGCTTTCAAGATGACTTGGGTTTAAAAGATTAAAGAAAAAAGATTGAAGGGATTTTTCCGCAGCGGTCTGCTGCAATTTCGAATTTTAGTACCGGTCGCGTCCGCGGCCTCTGCCGCCGTAGCCGCCTCTACCCCGGCCTCCACCATACCCGCCGCCACCCCCACCGCCACCGCGGCCGTAACCTCCGCCGCCGCGCCCGTAGCCTCCGCCGCCTCCGCCGTAGCGTCTTCCGCCGCCGAAGGAGCGGTAAGGTCTTTCTTCTTCAACGAGCTTGTCGGAAAGGTTGTTCTGTGTGTTCACGTCGCCGAGGGGAGTTTCTGCTGGCTCTAGGGTACCGTAACGGCCTATGTTAAGGCGCATCGAACCCTTGAAGGGTCTTACGTACCCGTTCTTGACGTTCACTGAGTCGCCCTCATTCACTTTGTCAATGTTGTCGTCCCAAAGGGTCATGTAGATTGCACCGGTATCGTCTCCAACAAGTGCGTCCAACACGCGATGTGTTGTCCCGTCTTGTCGGGAAACGGTTTCCCGTGCTTCGCCCTTCTGGACAACCTTGACGGTTGTATTGACTTGCTTCGAGTAGGGGCCAAGTTCGCTAACTTTTACAGGTGGTGCCGAAACGCCGGCTGCTTGTCCTTCTTCTGACATTTTCAAGTCGACTTCTGTTCAAACGGTGAAACCTCAACAGGGCCGCGGCAGTCTTAAGCGTTATGATTCATCAGGCTGACCTGACACAAAGAATACCATAGACGTGTTCGTATAGCCCCTCTCTCAGAATCGGCTCATTCTTGGTTAGGGTAACCAGTTTTCCTTTGCGCCAGGAAGGAAGATGATTAGATGAGTCTTCCAAGGTCGTCTACTGTTTCGAATACGGCGTCGGGTTTGATTCTTGAAAGCTTGATCGTTTCTCGTGTCTCCACTCCGGTAAGAACTAGAATTGTGTGTACGCCAGCCTTGCGGGCTCCCAGGACGTCGGTTTCTATTTGGTCTCCAATCATAACGGCGTGAGAAGGTCTTTCGCATGCTAGTTGAAGTGCCAGCTGGAACATTCGCGGCGACGGTTTACCGATCATAATCGCCCTCTTGTTCGACCCGTACTCCAACGCCTTGATGATCGGCCCCGCTGAAAGCGCAGGCCCATGGTCACTCATGTAAACCGCGCCACCGTAGCTGCCGACTAGCTTAGCCCCTTCACGTAGGAATCTGAGGGCATCGTCCAATTTTTCATATGTCAATTTTCTGTCGAAACCGACTACCACAACCTGAGGCTCGGTCTCTGAAACTTGATGGCCTGCTGTTTCAAGTTCGCGTTTCAACCCGTCCTCGCCAACTAGGAAAAACGACGCTTTTCCAAACTTTCGGGTGAGGTAATTCGCCGTGAGGAAACTTGATGTTAGTATATCGTCCACGGCGAATGCGAAGCCTAGGTTCGCTAGGTTTTGTTGAATCTCTTGCCGCGTGTGTGTCGAGTCGTTTGTAAGAACGAGCGCCTTCTTTCCTAGAGCCTTGATCTTCTCTACAACTTCACGGCCACCCAAATAGCGTGGGGTTTCCTTTCCGATTGAGAGCACACCGTCAAGGTCAAAGAAGAAGACCTTCATTGAACTTAGCTTCATTCTACTTCCCCATTCTCCAACTTATTCGATTGTATGGCAAGATAGTAATTTTCGCCCATCGAAGGGCTTGAAACTCGGGTCTTGTTGGACCTGTTGCTAAGTAAACATTATTTTGTAAGAAACGGGCTGTGTCTGGTTCGGTTTTGACACGTAGTGCGTACTTAATCATACATGTCAATTGCAATTGAGGGTGTGGTAACTTGAGACATGTAGCTGTTGTTTTCGATGAGAGTCTGGTCGATATTAACAGCGCTCCTAATGGTATCTTTACTGATTATCTCAAGCTCTGCCGTTTCACCAGTTAAGGCTACGGCGGTGTGGAGGGATATCACACCCGCGGCCTACCTTAATCCCCCGCAGGATCCGGTCTTGGGGGCCGTGTACATGTTTCCGCCGGACTCTAGTTCACCTGAAGAAGGATGGGCTATTGGAACAATCCAAGCACCGACCAATGCTGACACGAGTTTGCCCGCGATATTCCACTACGACGGTTCGTTCTGGAACCCGGTTCCTGCACCGAGGATCCCGGCCTTTCCAGCCTTACAGTGTCCGTACAACTTGAATGGGTTGAGCTTCGGCCCACCAAACCAACCCATTAGTAAGAATGATGGGTGGGCCGTTGGTCAGTTAGTGTTCATTGACGATGTGCATGCGCAGGTGATTACCACGAACACCGAATGTGAAGCACATAACGCGACAGCGATTCATTGGGACGGTGTTGCTTGGAGGCCTGAGCTGTCAGGGTTATCCGGGTTCGAAGCTGGAACACTTAACTCAGTTTTCATGGTAAGCCCGACTGATGTCTGGGCGGTGGGGCAAGATCAAGGAGGTTGCCCGACTTGTCATGGGACGGTTTGGCATTGGACAGGAGTCCCAGGCCTCGGCGGTGGTTGGAACCTTGTATATACCGATCCGACACTAAATTCCGTTTTAGATTCCGTTTTCATGGTAAGCTCAACGGAGGGATGGGCTGTCGGCCGGGACGGCACTATACTCCACTATTTCGGTGGGACATGGACACCTTTTCCTTCCCCGTTCCCCACATCAGTATGCGTCATATCATGCGAACTATTCTCTGTTTACATGATCAGTCCCACGGAGGGCTGGGCGACCGGAGTTCGAGGACTCATAATCCATTACAGCCAGGGAATATGGTCTGGCCCCGTAAGCCCCGGGATAACTACCGACGATTTGTTCTCGGTTTTCATGGTTTCGTCTGGAGAAGGTTGGGCTACGGGAGGAGGAATCCTAACGGAAACAAGTGCAACAATACTTCATTATACTGGAGGCGTTTGGACCCAACTGCCCGTCAATCTGCTTCCATTCTCCCCGACCGTCGATTTCAGTCTCAACTCTGTGTACTTCACTACCCCCACCGATGGTTGGGCTGTCGGCGGTTTCGGGTTGATCATTCATTTCGATGGAAGTAACTGGGGATCGATAACCAGCCCAACTACAAACAATTTCACATCCGTTAATTTCGGTCCACCATTGATTGGGCCAATAAACCCGAATGATGGTTGGGCGGTTGGAAACGTTTCGTTAACCGCGCCAACCGAACCGACCATCTACCACTGGAACGGATTCGCGTGGACTAAGGGCATCACGATTGGAGTATCGAATGATTTGAACAGCGTATTCATGCTCAATGGGGGAGACGTCTGGACTGTTGGCGGCGGCCCACATTCTACGGCATCATGTCCCGCAACGCCTATCGCCCTGTGCCCAGTCATACTGCACTTTACGGGCGGCGCGTGGAATACCGTAACCCCGCCCCCGGGCACTTACCGACTCAAATCAATATTCATGGTGACTTCGACCGAAGGATGGGCAGTTGGTGAACAAGCTGGTTCCACGGGAATTATTCTTCACTATACTGTAACTGGTGGCGTTGGAACTTGGGGCATATTTCCTTCGGCCTCTACGATCAGCGGCTTAAATTCGGTCTTCATGCTCAGCCCCTTCGAAGGATGGGCTGTGGGTGACAATCAGACAATCTTGCATTACACTGTCACAGGCGGAGTCGGAACCTGGAACCCGGTGACGGTTAGTGGAACGCCAACATTGTCCGGCGACGCGAATCTCACATCAGTCTTCATGTTGAGCACAACAAGTGGTTGGGCTGTGGGAGGAATTCAGGCGGGCAGCTCATCATCCGCTGGCCCAGTAATCTTGTATTGGGATGGTACAAAATGGACCCAAGTGGCAACGCCGACAATCCCCGGCGGGATTTCGCCAACAGGTCACACAAGCGCCACATTGAAATCCGTATTTTGTTCGGGACCGAATGATTGTTGGGCATCCGGTCTGCCAGGCAAAATTTTCGCTACCCTCTTCCATTGGGACGGCGTAACGTGGACGAATATTCCAACAATGCCTGCGTTGCTCGGACAGGTTCCGCCAATCCTAACTTCAATTTACATGACTGGCCCTGACACTGGTTGGATCGTTGGGTCGGCCCCTGAATTTCCGTCAATTCTCGCCCAAGATTTTTCCGTTGGCGGGACCGCAGCCCTCTCAACGATGCTTCGCGCAGCACCATTTGTCGTATTTCAGACAGCAACAAACACCGTAACTTCAATCGTGACAACTCAAACTACTTCCTTGACAGGAGTGGCAACATCCGTCAACACATTTTTCACAACCGTCACAAGCACAAACACAACGGTCGGGCCTCCTGCACCTGGTGGGGCTTTAGTTCCTGTAATTGTGGCAATCGTTCTAACGCTCATTCTCGGCTTGTTAGCAGTATTCTATTTCTTAACGCGAAGACGACCCAGACGCCCAGTGATACTTTACCCGATTCCGAGAAGACCCTAGGGCCACCTGACCGCGTTTGAGTCGCAAGACAACTCCGAAACTTGGGAGCCAAAGGACCGAATGTAAACCAAACCGGGAAGAACGTGTTTTGAAAAAGTAGCTTGTTTGTCTAACGTGATTCTGGCGACTGTTTCCAAGTCGACTTGAACAAGCGGCAGAAATTTTGAGCGCTCAAAACCTCGAAAAGAATCTCTCCAAGTCGCGAATATGGAGCTCTGATGGGATTTTTTTCAAGCAGATAGGCGCACTGAGTGCTCGAACCAACTTCGATTGATGCTAGTACTCGGCATTAATGACAACGGCGATTAGAACTCAACATTTTGCATGGCACTTTATTTTTTTCCATAACATAAATGCTGAACCATAATAACTTAATTTCTCGCCGCTTTTGCTTTGAAAAGGATGATTCGAGACCATTTTAATAGGAACGGTTGAGTTTTGAACGGTTTGAACGAAAAGGACGATTACACTAGACTAGGCGATAGGCTACATGGTTAAGATGTCTCAAAAAATAGTCCTATCGCTCTTGATTATTCAGTTTGCCATATCAGGCCTCGTTGTTGCGACCCCGGTCGCAGCGAATGGAACGTTCGGTGTCACCCTAGCCTCAAGCTGCGGATCCGCCGGCGGGTCCGTGAAATTTGGTCCTTACGGAGTCGTCAACGTCGGCCAGACAATAAGTGTGGTTCTTGGAACGTACTCGCTTCAGTACATACCCAACGCTGGTTACGCGTTCCATTCTTGGTCGACCACGGGAGGCCTTTTCGTCGCCTCATCAAACAGTCCTAGCACTACATTGCAAGTTGGGGGGACAGGCACCCTAACGGTAAACTGCGGCACCCAAACAACGACCACGACGACTTCAACTACGACGATTTCAACAACTACGACGCCTCCAACGACTACTGCTACGACTACGACGCCTCCGACGACGACTTCAACTACTACGAAACCTCCAACGACGACTTCAACTACTACGAAACCTCCAACGACGACTTCAACAACTACGACGCCTCCAACGACTACTGCTACGACTACGACGCCTCCGACGACGACTTCAACTACTACGAAACCTCCAACGACGACTTCAACAACTACGAAACCTCCAACGACGACTTCAACAACTACGACGCCTCCGACGACGACTTCAACAACCACGTCGTCTTCGGCTCCATCAACGGTGACCGTAACCATCACTAACACTCAGACCTCAGTCTCCGTGACAACTGTGACTGTTACTGCTGCGAGTACCGCGTCAGCGACTGTGACCAACACTGTTACTTCTTCAACGACCATCACGACCACGAATACTAAATCAACGACCAGCATCCTTACTGCCGCTACCTTTACGACGACTCCGACTACAACTGCTGCGACTGTTACTACGACGCCCACTACGACTGCGGCGACTGTGACGGCTACTCGGACAGCTTCTACTGCTACGATTACTTCGACTTCCACGGGTTCGACTGTAACGACGACTCCTACTCAGACTGCTTCCGTGGTGACAACTACGCCTACTACGACGGCTGCCACGGTAACGACGACGCCCACTACGACTGCAGCCATTGTAACTACAACGCCGACCCAGACAGCGTCTGCAGTAACAACAACTCCAACTACGACGGCGTCTACCCAGAGCGTTACCGTAACTACGACGGCGGCTACTCAATCTGTCACTTTGACTTCAACCGCGTCGTCTACTACGACTGAGGTTGCTACTTCGACGGTGACCACTTCGCTTTCAGGAGCTTTGACCACGTATACGACTACGATTAGTTCTACGGTTCCGTCTACGACTGTGAGTTTGTCTACGGTTGCTACAACTTTGTCTGGTGCTTCGACTTCGTATACGACTACGATTAGTTCGACGATTCCGTCGACGACTCTGAGCCTGTCGACGATTACTACGACGTTATCTGGTGTTTCAACTACGTATACGACGACGATCTCTTCGACTGTTCCTTCGGCTACTGTGAGTTTGGCTACGGTTACTACGACGTTGTCTGGTCAGTTGACGACTTATACGACGACGGTTGTTTCGGTGGTGCCTTCGACGACTGTGAGCTTATCCACGGTTACTACGACGGTGTCTGGTACGTTGACTACGTATACGACGACGATCAGGTCGACTGTTCCTTCGACTACTGTGAGTTTGTCGACGGTTGCGACTAGGTTGTTTGGTACTGAGACTACGTATACGACTACGATTAGTTCAACGATTCCGTCGACGACTGTGAGTTTATCCACGGTTACGACTTCGGTTTCGGGTCAGTTGACTACGTATACGACGACGGTTACTTCGTTGGTTCCTTCTACGACTGTGAGTTTGTCTACGGTTACGACGGCGTTGTCTGGTGTTTCGACTACGTATACGACTACGGTTCCTGTGACGGTTCCGTCTACTACGGTTGCTACTGAGACAACTTCAACTGCGTTGTCGGGTGCGACTACGACTTATACGACTACGCTTTCATCTACGATTCCTTCGACGACCGTGAGCTTGTCGACGGTTACTACGACTTCGTCTGGTGAGTCGACGGTTTACACGACTACGGTTTCGTCTACGGTTCCTTCGACGACTGTGACTTCGTTGACGACGTTTACTACGAGTGTTCCGACTACCGTAACTTCTACGGTTAGCACGGTTACTTTTCCGACCAGTACTCGGACTGTTCTCACTACCTATACGACTAGTGTTCCGACTACGGTTACATCTACAGTATCTACAGCTACAGCCACGCTTCACACTACGACTAACACGGTGTTGACGACTTATACGGCGACGATTACTTCGGCTGTTCCGTCTACTACAGTTTCGTTGTCGACGGTTACGACGGCTTTGTCTGGTGTTTCGACTACGTATACAACTACGATCTCGTCTACGGTTCCGTCTACTACGGTTGCTACTGAGACGACTTCGACTGCGTTGTCGGGTGCGACTACGACCTACACGACGACGATTAGTTCTACGGTTCCGTCTACGACTGTGAGCTTATCGACGGTTACGACGGCGTTGTCTGGTACTTCGACTACGTATACTACCACGATCTCTTCGACTGTTCCTTCGGCTACTGTGAGCCTGTCGACGGTTACGACTACGTTGTCGGGTCAGTCGACGACTTATACGACTACGATTAGTTCAACGATTCCTTCGACGACTGTGAGCTTGTCAACGGTTAGTACGATTTTGTCTGATGCTTCGACCGTTTATACGACTACGTTGTCATCTACGATTCCTTCGACGACTGTGAGCCTGTCGACGATTACTACGACGTTGTCTGGTGCTTCGACTACGTACACGGCGACGATTACTTCGACGATTCCGTCTACGACTCTGCTCTACATTACGGTTACTACGACGTTGTCTGGTCGGTCTACGACTTATACGGCGACGCATGTTTCGACTGTTCCGTCTACGACTCTGCTTGAAATTACGGTTACTACGACTTCGTCTGGTACTGCGACTACGTATACGACTACGATTTCTTCGACTGTTCCTTCGACGACTGTGAGCTTGTCGACGGTTACGACTACGTTCTCTGGTTCTGCGACTACGTATACGGGTACGATTACTTCGACTGTTCCGTCTACTACCGCTTCGTTGCTTACGACTTATACGACGAGTGTTCCGACGACGGAGACGTCGACGGTTGCTACGGTTACGTTCCCGACTACGACTGAGATTTTGCTGACGACTTACACGACTAGTGTTCCTGTGACGGAGACGTCTACTTCTACGGTAACTTCGACGACTTCGACTAGTACTTCAACGGTATTGACGACGGTTAGCACGTATGATTCGACGACTGTGACATCAACGCAAACTTCGACGACGTCTACGAGCACATCGCTAACTACGACTACTGCAAATGTTGCTACGACTACGGTTTCAACGGTTACTTCTACGGTTCCAACGACGACCGTGGTTTCAGTGACAACCACAACGACGAGTGTTCCTACTACAACGGTTTCAACGTCGACTTTGACGATTGTTACTTCGACTCAAACTTCAGTTACGCTGACTACGACCAGTGTCCCCACGACGACCGTGTCAACATCTACTATAACGACGCCGTCTACGACTGTGAGTTTGGCTACGGTTACTACGACGCTTTCTGGTCAGTTGACGACTTATACGACGACGATCGTTTCCACGGTTCCGTCTACGACTGTGAGCCTATCAACGGTTACTACGACTTCTACGTTGACTACTACAACTTCGACATCAACTTCGACGATTCGCACTACAATAAGCACTTATGATTCAACAACGGTCACCGGGACTGTTACTGTGACTGCTTCGGTTGTGACAACGACGCCCACCGTGACGGCGTCTACGGTGACGACCACTCCAACGACGACAGCTGCGACTGTTACGGCCACTTCAACCGGGTCCACCCAAACTGTTACTGCGACTTCGACCACGACTAAGGCTACTTCTACGGTTACGGCTACTACGACTGGGTCTACTCAAACGGTTACTGCAACTACGACCGGTGCGACTTCGACTGTTACGGCCACTTCAACCGGGTCCACCCAAACTGTTACTGCGACTAAGACTGGTTCAACGGCAACTGTGACTAGCACTTCGACGCAATCTGCAACGGTGACCAACACTGCAACAATTACTCTTACTAATACTCAGACCGCGCCCACGGTTACTGTGACGCCTACTGTAACCGAGACGCTTTCTACTGTGACGGTTACCACAACATGCCAAGGAGGTGTGTCGGGCCAGGTCTCAGCAGACCACGAAGGAGGTGGATGTTCGACCGTTACGGTTACAGGATCCTCAACTGTGACTGTCACTCCAACAGTCACTACAACTGCGGCAACTGTGACCGTCACTGCAACCACGAGTGTTTCTACTATTACTGTTACTAGTGGGACGACAGCGACGACAACTCTAAGCGGAGGAATCCTCGCCTGTTCCTTAGGTTACTGGAAGAACCACGACAGCCAATGGCCATCAGCATACAGCCCGAGTCAGACAATTGGTAGCGTCTTCTCACTGCCGTCGGGAGATCAGTATGCTTCCATGACGCTGCAACAAGGCCTAAGCTTGTCAGGCAATGGGGAACCCAACTTGCTTAGACAGGCAATTGCTGCGCTACTTAACTCGGCCAATCCAACTATCGGCCCCGACTACCCGCTAACTACGAGTCAAGTCATAAGTCAAGTAGACGCAGCCATAGCGAGCGGCGACAGTAACCAGATGAACACTCTTCAAACGAACCTGGCTTACTGGAACTCGAACTTCACATGCCCGCTAAGCTAGACCAAGCCAGAGCGGCCAGCAGCAGTCCGTAACATTACCACCTAACAAAACGGTGAGCTTGAATTTCAGTTGATCATAAATTGGATGCTAAAGTTTAGTCGAAAGAAAATTTGACTTGATTAATGTTATTAGCCGTTCGTCACGTATTAGAAATGGCTGACTTCGATGCAAGGAGTTAGGCTAGCTGTCGCAACAGTTGTAGTTGTTATGATTCTTGCTTCTTCGGTGTCGGCTCAAACAACCCAGACCGGCGTGTTGGGTGCTTGGAGGGACATAAATCCCACAGCATATCTCACCCCGCCCGCCAACCCGCCTTTGGACTCGGTCTATATGTTAAACGCCACTAGCGGGTGGGCTGTAGGCGAGTATGCACCCACGACCGATCCTACTGGTGGCGATCAAGCTTCACCGGTCATTCTGCATTACGATGGTACCACGTGGAACCTTGTTCCTGCACCTAAGAACCCAACGGAAGCTCCCGCCATACCTGGCGGCTACTCGTTAACTTCCGTGAGTTTCGGTCCACCTGGCAACCCGATTAGTGCAAACGATGGTTGGGCTGTTGGTTTCGGGTTTCAAGGAGTCGCGGGATCATGTGGAACGGCATTATCCTGTGGCGTCGCGCTTCATTGGAACGGTATAAGTTGGGAGGTACAACTCTCCGGCCTTACGGGACCCAGCGCAGGCAGCCTATCATCTGTCTTCATGGTTAGCCCGACGGACGTTTGGAGTGTTGGGTCGGATGCTGTTGGTTCGAATGGTGTGTTTTGGCATTGGACCGGTGTCCCGGGATTAGGTGGAGGTTGGACCCTTCAGGGGACGGCTCCTGGGGCTCCGCTCCTTTCCGTTTTCATGGTTGGCTCAACCGAGGGTTGGGCTGTCGGGGCAGGGGGCGTAATCTATCATTACTTCGGAGGAGCTTGGACGGCATTTTCGAGTCCGGTCACCGTACTCCTTCGTTCATTATTCATGATTAGCCCGACGGAAGGCTGGGCCGTTGGAAACGCTGGTACAATTATACATTATACTAGCGGTACTTGGAACGGGCCTGTTAGCCCAGGCACCACTACAATGGATCTTCTCTCCGTTCTGATGGTGTCTTCCACCGAAGGGTGGGCTCTCGGAAAAGGCAGTACGATAGTGCACTACTCAGGCGGATCTTGGAAAACTCTTCCAATCAACCGGGTTCCAACGTTACCTGCAACCGGCTTCGACTTCAAGTCAGCCTCTTTCAACACAGCCAGCGATGGCTGGGGCGTTGGAACCGCGGGCGTAGTCTTGCACTTCGATGGGTCGAACTGGGGAACCGTAACCAGTCCTACGCAGACACCTCTCTCCTCAATATCCTTCGGCCCACCTTCGAAACCCATCGATCCAGATGACGGGTGGGCGGTTGGTCTAGCGACGTCTAGTCTTCCGGTCCCACCGGCGATAACGGAACCGACGATAATTCATTGGAATGGGTTCATGTGGACGAAAGGCATCGCGAGTGGAACGCTGAACGATCTCTATTCAGTTTTCATGGTTTCATCGGGAGACGTTTGGACGGTGGGCGGAGGTGCCACTGCAACAGCGAGCTGCGCGGTAACTCCATGTCCCGAGATCCTGCATTTCACAGGGGGCACTTGGAACACGCTAACTCCTCCGCCCGGCTCGTACGTTCTGTTTTCGATTTTCATGGTGAGCTCGACTGAGGGGTGGGCCGTTGGTTGTAGTGGCGCCGGCGCGGGGTGCCTTTCCACCCCTGCGGCAGGTACGGGAATAATCCTCCATTATACATATTCGGCCGGTGTCGCATCATGGAGTATCTTTCCCAGCGCGGGCACAACGCCGCTTCCCCCTCTTACCTCGGTGTACATGTTGAGCCCGAACGAGGGTTGGGCTGTGGGTAATAGTGGTACGGTGCTTCACTACACGGTTACGGGTGGAGTTGGAAGCTGGAACGTGGTAGCCGTAGGCGGGTTGGACCCAACGGCGAATCTGAACTCAATATTCATGTTAACCCCTACAAGTGGCTGGGCCGTCGGAGGATTCCCTGGTCCGCTCCCTGCGCCCACTGGGCCCTTGATAATTTACTGGGACGGAACAGTCTGGAGCCGCGTCGCAACACCCACAATTCCGGGCGTCCAGCTCGTTACTCCGCCGATCTTAAACTCGATTTACTGCACTGGGGCTCAAGATTGCTGGTCAGTTGGGGCTGAACAAACTGCGGAGCAACTATTGGCGACGATCTTTCATTGGGATGGTGTCGCGTGGACGCACATTACCCTAGCGCCCGCGCTTATCGGCCTCTCATTTCCGACCGTCCTCGCAGCACCCCCAGTCCTCAATTCAGTATTCATGTTATCGCCGACTGAGGGCTGGATCGTGGGGTCACCGTTTCCTTCTTTCGGGATCAACAACCCACTCTCAACAATTCTCCGCTTTACTTCATTCGGGGCGACATCGGGGGCTACAACGCCCGCAATATCAACCACAACGCAGACCGTGGTTTCGACTGTGACAGCACAAGCATCCGTTCAGACATCAGTTTACACACTGCTCACCAGTGCAGCCACAGGGGTTCCGCCTTTATCCAATCCTAGCGTAGCGCTAGTTTCACTCATTGTGATAGTCGTCGTTGTGCTCGTACTCGGCCTAGTATTGGTGCTGACCCTACTAACTCGGCGACCAAGACCACGCGTCCGGACACTTTACCCAGTTACTAGAAGGCCATAAGAATCGGGGCACGTAGTCGAAGCATTGAAGATTATGCTATTATCGCTGAAGCTCTTATTCTTCAGGCGTATCAAAATAGCTTCGAGTCGTGCGGAAGTTGAAAAGAGCACTATACGCTTTAGCCGCATTGTTGATTCTATCTTCGCTTATCGCGTCGGCCGGGGCTCAGAGTTTTCCGATTAGTCTGAATTTTGGTATTGCGCTTCCTGTGCCGATTGGTCAAACACGCATAGTTACTGTCACCGTGAAGAATGTTGTCAGCTCGACGGTGCAACTTGTTTTCGTTGGGCTTCGGTTCGAGTGGAGTTTGCCGAATACTTTCTTCATTGGGAACAATAGCCAGAAGGGTGCGATTTTAGCTGCAGCACAGCAAATCGTATACAACATACCCGTCACGGTTCTAGGTAACGTCACGCCTGGAACGCACCGACTGAGCGCGTACGTTACGTACCGTGTGAATAACAAAGGGAAATGGACTGGGACACTCGGAGGGTGGTGGGTCGCAGACCTTCAAATGGCCTACGCACCAATCACGCAAGCCTCAGCCTCAACCCCACCCTCGACGCCAAGCGCGGCGCCGCCGTCGTCATTTAGCGTTGAAACCGTAGGCGCGCTCGCCGCAGTGGTCGTGATAGGACTATTTCTGGAACGTGGCCGAATCAACCGATTTGTGAACAAATACGGAAAAACCAAGACGCCTACGGCCACGCCCGAGAGTGAGAAGCCTAAAGATGAGAAACAGGAGCAGGTAGAAAAGGAGCCGGACGCAGACCGCTGGACGCAGCCATAGCGAGCGGCGACAGTAACCAGATGAACACGCTTCAAACGACCCTGAATTACTGGGCCCTCTCACCGCCGGTTGAATAAGAAATGAATTTCGCAGAGGGGGAGAGGCGAAAATCGAATCAGATTAGAGCTTGCAACATAGCTCTCGTGCTAGTGCTAGTTTTAGCATCATTGCCCGCCAACATCTCTCCTATCCAACGTGTCTACGCAGTTTCATGCGACTCATTGCCCGTTAAGATTTATTCCAGTGGCGTTTGGCAATGGTGGATAAATGACACCACCACCTGCGCCCAGTACTTGGCTAATCAGGCTGCCGTTGACCTGTTTTTCCCGTTCCCAGACCTAGTCGTCGGTTGGTTTCATGACCACCTCGGAGGCACAAATCTGCTTGCATCACCAATGATACTCAATCTAATTCCAGCTGGAAGAGGTGCATACTCGTCCGGTGGTAATACAATCGGCATTTCGATAGATTCCTTCTATGATTCTTATCTTGGAATCGAAGCGTTCTGGGCGTATAGTTTCATTCTGCAAGAATTTACGAATACTTACATTGGGAAAACTGTCAGTGGGGGTTTTCCGAGCGATTGGTGGGCCGATGACCGTAGTCCCTTTCCACTCGTTACCGGAGTAGAAGTAAATACTGCCCTGAATTGGAATAACAGTACCGCGGCAGGCACTGCGCAGTATGCCGCGCACTCAGTAGACCCGCAAGTCGTTATGTTCAAACAGCTCTACGACACGTACGGTGCTGGAATGTTTGATTCAGCTTTCAACGCAATACGTTCCGATGGCATCAGGTGGGGAAACATTGCAAGTAACCCCTCGGCCTTATTGACGAACTACGTCGCAGCCTACCTCATGATTGGAGCAAACGCAAACTTGACCTCGGTCCTGAACGGAATTGTGCCAGGGTTTGATAACACAAACGCTCAGAACATCGAACAAGCCCGAACAAACCTTCAAAATGTGTCGCGAAGCAGTCCACTGTGGGCCCATTATCTTGAGGGAGATTATGGACCTGCTTTTCATGGGTACCTCTACTTCGGAAACAACATGGTAGGAGCCCCTGCCGCGGAGTATCAAAGCTACAACCAAAGTAACATTGATTTCAACTATCCACGCTACTTCAATAATGAAACGGCTAATTGCTTCACAAATGGACCGAATGCCTTCAGCCTATATCAGGCCACCTTCGATTTGCATCAAAACGGGTATCCGCGCGGCTCAATGTACGCTGTCCTGTACAACGCTTCAGGGACCACTAGATCCGGGGCTGTACCGGGAACTGCACTGGCCGTGAGTCAATCAAGAAACGCCACCAACGTTGTTCAAACAACGTTGCTGACTTTCACTTTTCCCGAGCCATATTCGATCGTGACAGCTAACGGTGGCTATTGCATCAGTGTGAGGTACACGCATGGTGATGCGAATGATTGGGTTTCAACCCTTGGCAGTAGCCAGGCCCCGCTGAAAGGTGACTTAGCACAGTTGCCTGTTGGTGCCGGATCTTGGAGGGCAAATAACAGCTACAGCATGTACTTCGCGTTAGCTGGAATACAGACCAACACTCTGACTGGACACGCTGAAGCCTCACTTTTCAAGCTCTTAGATTCAGCGAACGTGACGAGCGTCGGCTTCTACGCGCATGGTTCCGGAAGTTTTCGGTTAGCCATATACAACAACTCAAACGGGACACCTCAATCCCTCCTCTGGCAATCTCCTAACACGAGTACGGCTGCGTCCCCCGGCCTGCAACGTGTGGTGATTTCGGCAGGAACTCCCAGTTCTCTGTCCCTGAACCCAGGAGATGAATGGCTTGTGTGGCAGTGGAATTCTAGTAACGTTGGGCCATCGTACGTCGTCGGCTCTTTGGCCACGGGCGCTTACCTTACACAGGCTTATGGCGCCTTTCCGTCGACTTGGTCAGGAAACAATGAAACCGTAGCAAATTGGGCAGAGTACGTAAACTACACCATACCGGAATCCCCACTCAACTTGAAGATTGTCGCTGGGAATGCAAGTACACCTCTCACCGGTAGCACCGTGGCAATGAAGAATGGCACAACCGAGAACCGACCCGTCACCTGGGGCAGTGTTTGGGTTAATTTCACCGGTATATCTACCGCAAGCGTCACACTAACGGTTACGTGGGAAGAAACAGTCGTTTATGGACCTTCAACTCAGAGGCATGCTTCGTGGAAGTTTGGGGCGCCGGGCTAGGGGCCACTAATTGTTGCAGCATTGAAAGTCGAGGTCTCAATGTTTCAATTCGTGGTGTTGCCCGATGGGTTTACGCAACAAATCGTCAGGCTCGACTCTGTTGATATCTAGTTCGAGAAGTCTCTCGCACTCGTCAGCCCGTTTTTGGTCTAGCAGAAGCTCTAGGAAGATGTTTGTGTCTAGAAGATTCAATCAACGCGCGACCAAATCTTGTGTTGTAGTTGAACCGAGCTTGTTCCTACATTCTTTAGCGCTCCTCTGACCAAATGCCAGTCAGCCCTTCCAGGGGTAGAGAATCGCTTCATTGTCGCCTCAAGCGCAGCCTTCATCGCGCCCTTATTGTAACCGTATAGTTCCATTGCTTTCTTTCTGAATTTCTTTGCCAAAGCCTCGTCTACTTCCACTTTGATGATTTCGGGCATAAGGCCGATAGGTACATTTGGACCATATAATCCTGGCCAAGAAATAGGGAGCAGAGGATGTAACGCGGGACCGCAGGAACTCACTGCGGCTACGCGGTGAGTATGCATTAGGGTTGCGCTAAATATGAAGCGCGAATGTGGCCGGTCGAGGTTGTAAGAAGGCTTATTGTTTGCTATACGTTGTATATACGCGCCAGGGGAGGGGTATGGCAATTGGCTTTGGTCACGGTTAGGGTACCTGAAGGTCTGAAGAAGCAGATGCGTAAGCTCAGGTCGGTTAACTGGTCCGAGCTATTGCGTCAGGCCATCGAGGACAGGATTGAGCTGGAGCAACGAAACCTCGTGAAGGATTGGGGTCGCGTTAGGGAAGGTAGCAGAAAAGCTGATGCAATTCGGCATGAGCTGGAGAGAAAATACGGGCACGTTGATTTCAACAGCGCGGAGACAATCAAGTATTGGAGAGAAAACAGGTTCAGCGCTTCATCACCGACGCCTCAGTAGCGGTAAAGTGGTTTGTTGACGAGCAAGAGACACAAATCGCTCTGAAACTGAAGCAACTATTCGAAGATGGCGAAGTGGACCTCGAAGCCCCATCCCTGCTAGGCTACGAGGTTGCTTCTGCACTGCGATTCCACCCCAAGGTCAGCCTAACTCTGAAGCAATTTCGTGGGGTAAGGGAATCACTCGACGAAATGCAAATTTCGCGCGAGCCAAACGAACGTGAGTGGAATATGGCTTTTCGGCTCTCCCTAGAGAACACGGTGTCGCTCTACGATGCCGTTTACGTTGCCTTCGCCCTATCGGGCCGATCCAAACTGGTCACCGCCGACGCCAGCCTTCTCAGCAAACTGAAATTCCCCGACGCCAAACAGAATGTTGTGACGCTCGCAAATCTAGACCTTTAAGCTGTGCCAGATTTCCCTAGGCCTCGCGGCCCACAGCTCATTGTTAGATAGCAACAACAGCTTTCCTTCCCTGGTCGCGGTCCGGGTTCGGTCTTAATCTCTGGTTTGGCTCTGTCGCGCAGAGATCAGAAGAGCGTCAGAAATTCTTCGACCGTTAATCCTGCAACTGTGATTATGGCTCTTCAATAGGCGGGGGAATGGGTTCATCGTGTTTCTTCAAGCTTCTGAGATAACCCTGAATTGCATCCTTGATATTAGTCAGCGCCTCTTCTCTGTTCTTTCCCTCAGAAATACATCCGGGCAGACTATCACATTGCACAACGAACATACTGTCCTCATCTACCTCAAGAGATACCCTGAACTTCATGCGAACTCCACTTCGGGTTGAACCGCGTTCTCTTTGGAACTGGCGGCCCTTATACTTTTACACGGTAGATAATCGGCCAACCAACGAAACACATTAAGCCATGGTTCTGACGGTATGAAAATTCTCATGTTGTCAGCCACTGTCCTAGGATGTGTTGGCTTAGGCCTGAAACGTGACTACCCCGCGTGAGGCTCTGACTAGAGGCATAGACGAAGGGCGAAATATGGACTGTCGATGTGGTCATATCTGTCTAATCTTGTTGCAGAGTAGCGTGCGAGACTGCAGGTCCACAAGGATTTTATTATAATACATTATAATATAATCGCATACCTAGGCGGTCCGATTGGTGATCGAGGCAAAGGTTAGGAAGATTGGAACAGGACTTGGGATCCTGATTCCAAAGAAGACGCTCGAAGCGGTGGGCGCGAGAGAGGGGACCGTTGTCATAGTCAAGAGAATAGAACGGCCCGTGAAGGAAATCCGGGGAATACTGAAGGGGTCTCGCTTTAGGTTCGAGAGACAGGCAGAAGATAGAGATCTGAATGACCGTCAGCAATAGTGTGGTAATCTTCGACACCTATGCGTGGGTTGAGTACGCGCTCGATGGTCCTAAAGCCGAAAGAGTGGCACAGTTACTTGAGAGTGCTGCGGAGGCAATTACGCCCGCATCTGTCTTGGCCGAACTGAAAGAGTCGATGCTTAGGCAAGGCATTCGTGCCCCCGTCATGAACCACATACTGACCTACATCAAGAGCCGAACAACAGTAGCGGGAATCGACTCGACCGTCGCAGAACTCGCCGGAGAGATAAACTTCACCCAAAAAGGAACCATCAAAAACTGGGGCATGCTCGATTCTTTCGTCTACGCTGCAGCCAAACTGCGCCGCGGAACAGTGCTAACGGGTGATCCTCATTTCAAACAACTAGAGGATGTGATCTACATCGGCGCATGAAGAAGGCGCTAAAGAAGAGGCTCTGTGAAATCAGAAGCTGGATTAAATGTGACCCAGCGCAGAAGCGAATCCGAAGAGACTCACTATCACTTGAATGATCCCTCTCCTGAGCGCTTCTTCGCATGCGACCTAATCACATGGGTGCAAGAAGTTTTATTTCACTGGAAGACCATGCGAACTTGGTTGCTAGAACTTTGCGTAGGACACTATACGCCATAGCCGCGTTGTTGATTGTTTCGTTACTTGTTGGCTCCGTGGGGGCTCAGGGGTTCCCGATTAGTCTGGGTTTTGGTACCGGACTTCCAATGCCAATCGGCCAAACAGACATAGTCACAGTCACGGTGACCAATATAGTGAATAGCACAATTCAATTGACTTTTCTGGGGCTTCGGTTCGAGTGGGATTTAGCGAACAACTTCTTCATTGGGAACAACAGCGAGAAAGGTGCGGTATTAGCTGCAACGGAGCAAATCATATACTCCATACCCGTCACGGTTCCTGGCAACGTCACACTTGGAACGCACCGGCTGAGCGCGTACGTTACGTACCGTGTGAATAACAAAGGAAAATGGACAGGCGTACTCGCAGGCTGGTGGGTCACGGACCTCCAAATGGCCTACGCACCAACCACGCAAGCCCCAACCTCAACGCCGAGCGCGGCGCCGCCGTCGTCATTCAGCCTTGAAACCGTAGGCGCGCTCGCCGCGGTAGTCGCGATAGGACTATTTCTGGAACGTGGCCACATCAGCCGATTCGTGAGCAAATACCGAAAAACCAAAACACCTTCGGCCGGGCCTGAAAGTGAGAAGCCTAAAGATGAGAAACAGGAGCAGGTAGAAAAGAAGGAGGCCGAAGAAGACCTCTAAACGCCCCGACCATCTTCCTAGAAGTCTTGGATGGCTTCTCAACGATGAAAGGAATGAGAGAAGCCCGAACAATTCCGTTATCCGCGTTGCTCCTGATCATTTTTCTAATTCTCGTCATGCAACCGGTGAGTGCGCAAACGCCATTCAATGTCGATTTTTCGTTTCAGTCCAGCTGGCTCGTCTCCGGTGCGCCCAACTCGGCCGTTATCCATTTCCAGAACATTGCGCTTGTACCGATCCTACTGGTGTCAGTTGGAATCAATTTCCCATGGATGCAGACCGACTCCTACATTATACCGAACGCCTCTCAAGCGGACCTGGCCGTCAACCAGACGTTAGTGTACACTATCCCATTCGAAGTGCCGGCAAACGTGTCCACAGGAGAATACTACATGAATACTCTGGTGAGCTTCCAAACCAATCAATCGGTAGGGGTTGAATGGGTCGCATACGTCCGATATATCGCAGTGGTAGGCCAAGTGACGCCGTTCTGGGTGGGCTACGATTTGTCTGACGGGCGCCTGTATTCGGCTATGGCGGTTATCATTTTGGTTGGATGGTTTTTGCCGAGAAAGTTGCGGTCTAAGGCGTGAGGGCTGAGGTTGCAGCTTAGACTGAGGGATATCTTAGCGCTTACTACTGTCGCCTACCTTGTTAGCGTAGCACACAAGCTCCTTTTCCCTAGAATTCTATTTTTTCCTACTGACATTGGATACGTCTACTTTCTCTTCGTACTGCCGACAAACAATGGGATCCCGTATCATGCTTATTCCGCGCTCAGCCATCCTGGCTATGTATATCCTGCGATTCCATCGATTCTGACGTGGCTGAGTGGGTTTGCTCCAGACCCACTAACCTTCTTTGCCACCATGGCTTTCCTGACGTTTCCCTTCGTCTTGGGTGGAGCTTACTTTCTATATCGGATATGCACGGAGTTCGGTTTTGACCGGGGGAGGATGCTCCCGTTCTTCATTATGGCCCCCTCGTTCCTGATACTCTCCTTCTATAGTTGGGACATTATCGCGGCGTCTTTCGTAATTATCGCGATTTACTTCGTCTTCAAGAAAAGGCCGAGACTTACGGGTCTGTGTATAGGGTTGGGGTTCGCGGCGAAGGCGTACCCGCTGCTCCTTCTGCCGGTGTTTCTGAAGGAGGCGGAGTCTTGGCGGGGTCGTTTAGAGTTGTTTCTCTCAGCCGCCTTGGGGGCGCTTCTTCCCAACTTGCCATTCATGATCATCGACTTTCACGGATGGTTCTCCACTGTAGCCTGGCCTTCCGGGGCTGAGCCTGGGGGGACTGGAGGATTCTACCTTGAAAACAGCATATGGGTCATCATACGTTACTACCACTTGATCAGCCAAGACTGGCTGATGGGAGCGATCGTCTGGTCGCTCATAGCACTGGGAATTCTTTACGTGACCTTTTCCAGTTATCCCTTCGTCAAGAAGTTGTGGCTTGTAGTCGCGATTACGATCCTCATATTTCCCATATACCCGCCGCAATTCAACGTTTGGTTGCTCCCGCTCTTCGTACTGAACCCTCTTCCCCTTATTCCATTCTTGGTGTTTGATTTTCTTGATACAGCCATTATTCTTTCTTGGTTCACGGTTGACGACCCACGCCAACCCTGGGGCCCAGTCTGGATCATATTCGTAATCAGAATAGTGGTGCTAGCGCTCATACTGACTTGGGCTGCACTAAAAAGAAACGACCAGCCCCCACATTCAAGAGTAGAATCGGTTTTGCCCGATCCTACCGCGGCCACGACATAAGCCACTGTCCTTGGCTCGTGCCGCGAAAGTGCAACTGTCTAACAATGGCGACGAGACAACTGGATGGCCACAGAGGTGATTCCCAGGTTTGCTCAGATCCTCGACTGACGTTCGTGATAATACATGCAAGATACGTGCCCTTGTATCTGTTCTTCCGAAGCCGAAACTAGATAAATCGAGCCGGTCACCTTCCGAAGACTTTTCGGGAAGAACACAAATAGGTTAAGAATCCGTGGCAATAACTTTCTTGAGTTATGGTATCCACGAAGCGTTCGCTCATCTCAATATTCCTCATCATCATCGTTTCTTCAACGGTGGTTGGTGCCTACTTTGTATTTCTGGCCCCTCCTAAGACACCAGCTAGTAATGTGGTCAAAGTTACTCGTTACGTCGGGGCCCTGGCCGATAGCGAGGCAGCGTTCTTCGCTGCCGACGCAGAAGGATTTTACGAACAGAATGGGATTTCATTGACGCAAGTCATAACGGGCGGAACAACTGTTGCGATCCAAGCTCTAGCAGCTGACAAAACGGGCTTATCATTCGTGTGGGGTAGTCTCATCAATATTGTGTTATTTGAGAGTCAAAATCCAAACTCCACCGAACTCATTAGTGTCGCTAGCACCGGCCACGCAAATCCAGTTAGTATTCAGTACCTCAAGAGCAGTGGGATTTCCAAACCTTCGGATTTGGTCGGGAAAGTAGTCGGGGTCAATCCGACAGGCCTAAGTTTCACCATGTTTCAAGCTTTCTTGAAGCAGAACGGCCTTACTGACAAAATACGTATCGAGATGATCGCAGTTCCAGCTCTCGTTCCGGCACTCCTATCAAGGAAAGTCGACGCGATCGTTCAATTTGCAACCAACTTCGCTGTCTTGAACTCTAACGCCAAGGAGATCAATGAGGAGGCTAGTATGTTTCTCCTATCCGACTACGGGCTGCCAAACCTTGGGCTTGGGATTATCGTGCAGAAGAAACTGGTTAGCGATCGCCCAGACGTCGTGAAGAGGATTGTGAACGCGACGATGCAAGGGATGCGGTTTTGTGTTCTTGAACCAGCCTCCTGCGCTGCAGATTTCGTAAAAGTCAATCCAACATTCGAGTTTAATGAAACATTGGACGACTTGGGTTTCTTCATTAACTTCGATCTTGGCCCCCCATTCAACAACCACGATAAGATGACTAACCTAACCGCTCTACAGCTTGGTTGGCATGACCCAAAGGAGGTGGCACAAATAGTTGAGTTCGCCAAGGAAACATATAGTGTCTCTGCGGAACTTAGTCCAGAATCGGTTTACACAAATCAATTTGTTGAGCAGCCCTAAGATCGAACTGAACACACTTGCGATTTGCATATACGTTCCAAAGGAATTTCAAGGACAGGCTTATCGTTGTAGTTGTCTTCGTCATCGCGGTTATGCTGTGGCAATTCACATCAGCAGTGGGCCTAGTTCCGCGGTATCTTATTCCACCGCCAACTGAGATAGTCAAAGAACTGTTCAACCCGAGCGTAGATTGGCCTAAGCAAATTCTAGCAACCACCGCAACGATCATTTTGGGATTTGCATTCGGCACTCTGGGTGGAGTAGCGCTTGCCTTCTTGGTTACACTGTCCCGTCTACTAAGAAAAATCCTGCTACCCTACTTAGTTGGCATTGAGGCTTTACCCAAGATCGCGATTGCTCCGGTCTTATACATTCTACTTGGGTTCAGCGACCTGGCTAGAATTGTTCTGGTCGTCCTCCTCACTTTCTTTCCCGTTGTAATCGCCACATCAACGGGTCTTGTTGATGTCGATCAGAATCTTCTTTATCTGCTAAGATCACTCGGCGCCAGTGAAACCAAAATCTTTTACAAGATCAGGCTGCCAAACTCACTACCTCACATGTTTGACGGCCTAAGATTGGCAGTAATCAGCGCTGTAGCAGGTGCTGTAATAGCTGAATTCATAAGCTCATCCGCCGGCCTAGGCTACTTGATAATAAACGCGCAGAACTTTTTTGACACAAGTTTGGCCTTTGCTGCTTTCACCGTGTTAAGCATACTCAGCTTAGCGCTATACGGCTCAGTTGAACTGGCGGCCTATATCATAATGCCATGGTTTAGGAAGAAGTAGCCATGGCATCAGTTGAGCTGCTTCGCTTAAGCAATGTGAGCAAAACCTACGAGCCTGTCACTGGGGAGAACGTGGAAGCCATCAGAGGCATATCACTCTCATTAGCTGACGGAGAGGTGCTGGCGTTGCTTGGCCCGAGTGGATGTGGGAAGTCCACACTCCTGAGGTTGATAGCTGGCGTCGAGATACCTACGTCAGGGAATATTGAGAGGGCAAGTGGGGCAGGGAATAAGCAATTCGTAGTGGGTTATGTGTTCCAGGATTCAAGTCTCATGAGGTGGAGAACAGTGCGGGACAACATTAGGATTCCACTTGAAATCCTCGGAAAGAATGACGACAAAAGAGTGACTGAAATGATTCGGTTGGTGGGACTCACAGGATTTGAAAGGGCATATCCGATCGAATTGTCTGGTGGAATGCAAAGAAGAGTCGCGGTGGCGCGAGCATTGATTCATGAGCCTAGTGTCTTGTTAATGGATGAGCCTTTCACAGGAGTCGATGAAATGACGAAGGAGACTCTACAAGGAGAGCTAAATCACCTGATTAGACGCCTCCATGTGACCGGAGCACTTGTCACACATGACATCGAGGAAGCGGTCTATATCGCAAGCCGAGTCTTGGTAATGTCATCCCGCCCAGGAACAATAATCGAAGAAGTCAGAGTTCCCCTACCCGACGAACGACAACCAATTATGAGAATTGAGGAACCCTTCATAAGTTGTTGCAGAGTCATCCGAGAGAAGCTCAACTTGCTTCAAGCAGTCAAATGATTAGTGCGACGCAAAGGGATGTGCCCGTGAGAATAGTGACGGCGCATCATGGCAGTTGTAATCGACTGATTGGATCTTTCTCTATTTCTCTGAATATCTAGGTAGACTCATATCTTCTTTCAGGTAAGAATCAGCGCAGTGAAACCCCTGCGCGCTTACCTCTTAACACACGTAACTTCGGAAACGAAACTGCGACAGCAGCCAGTTGGTTAAGGTGTTCTAGGAATTGTTTATTCAGGTTCTAAGGAACTGGGCGTCGCTCCAGCATTCACAATGGATGAACCGTAGCTCTCTTGTGAAGCTTCAGAACGGCAGACTACGGAACATTGTTGATCTCGCTTACCACAGAGTCCCCTTTTATCGCGAGTTGTACCAGAACGCAGGCCTGAAACCTGGCGACGTCACAGACGTCAAGGCCATCTGGAAACTCCCCACCATCAACAAGGAGCAGCTCCGAGCCGTCTCGCTGGAAAAGAGGACGGCCGATGGAACAGATCTTGGCGCTTGTAGAGTTCATACTACTTCTGGTTCAACTGGAACGACGCTCGTATTACTGGAGGATGAGTACGCATTCGCATTTCGCGATGCCCTAAACCTGCGATTCCTCTGGGCTTATGGTGTAACGCCTCGGGACAGAGTGGTGAGGATGAGAACAAGCGAAGTGGGGGGAGCGCAACCTAGAGTCCGTCTCGGTGACAGGCGCGGCTTATGGTCCTACGTCAGAAAGAAATGCGCAAGGCAGCTAACCTATGACACCGACATTGAAGAGCATCTGCGGCTGTTTTCGGAGTTGAAACCTGACGTGTTAATGGCTCAGACTTCCTACTGCCACGCTCTCGCCGAGTTTAGTGAGCTTACCGGAAATACCCTCAACTTTAGGATCATAGTCACTAGTGGCGGGATATTGGACGAGGCGACTCGGAAACTCATTAGCGATAGGTTTGGAGCCGAGGTGTACGATCATTACGGTAGTGAGGAGGCGGGGGGATCGATTGCGTGGGAATGCCCATCCCACTCAGGTTACCACGTAAACGCTGAGACTTTGCTCGTAGAGTTCCTTCGCAATGGAGGGGCTGTTCTAGGCGAACCAGGTGAGGTTCACGTAACCTCCTTCTGTAGGGTCGCTACGCCGATCATACGCTATTCCATCAGTGATGTAGCGACTCCAATCGGTGATGAATGTTCATGCGGTCGAGGATTGCCTTTGATCGGGGGAATCCAAGGAAGGGTTGTGGATTTCATTCTAACGGAGGATGGTCAATATGTGTCTCCCTTAGCTGTTCTAAATGCTCTTCAAAATGTGCCTGGCGTGGACCGGTTCAAGGTGACGCAACGCCCAGACTTCTCAATCGAAATCCTCGTCACATGTCAGGGAGACGACGCAAAGTCAGTTACTGCAAATGTGCGCAGTCGCTGTCAAGCAGTGTTTCGAGGATTGCCTTTTGAGATAAAGCTGGTCGACAGAATAGAAAACTCAAACGTTCCGAAATTTCGCGTAGTGGAATCACGTGTAGCGCATTGAGTTCCATAGAACCCCTAAAGAAACCATCTGCGTCCTCCCGCCAAATATCGCAAACGCATAGTTATTTCCGAATAGATTTTGTCGTCACAAATGGTCAATGCGAAGTCTCCGTCCCTCAGCCCAGTCGATAAGAAATTTACAAATTTACAAATTCACGAATACCTAACCCTACTATGTCTACGTGGCTCCGTGACGAAAACGGAAAATTTGCGGGATAGCTTAATTCCAAATGCGAGTCCTGAAGTTGTAAAATCTTAAGAGCTTATGAGCTGTTTTCAGTGTCGCCTTGAAAGGATAACCCTTGACTCGCACATTATCTCGCAAGCCCCTACTACTCCTAACAGTATTAGCTTTCGTACTGTTTCTAACTCCAGCCCAGCCGTATAATTTCAGCACAACTAACACTGGGTCAGTCCAGAACGCGTCCGTGAAGGACGGGAAACTATCTTTCAATGGTGGGAACCGTGGTGGTCTCTTGGGCGCAGGGGCCATTCAACCAGTATTTGCCTACGGCACTGGACAGTATGCCAGCCTAGAACTCGGACAAAAACCAGCAAGCTTCATTGAGGGCAGCGCTTGGCCATTCACTCAGTATGGACTGTTTGAACCGAAGGGGTTAGGAGTTGATTCGCATGGTAACGTCTGGGTTGCGGATTATTATGATAATCGTGTTTTGGAGTTTACCCGCCCATTCAGTAATGGTGAAAATGCGGTGTTGGTGTTAGGGCAGTCAGGCTACGGTACGTACACAGCTGCGGATACCCCGAGCGGAATGAACGGCCCAAGTGGTGTAGCGGTTGATTCGAGTGGTAACCTTTGGGTTGCTGACGCGGGGAATAATCGTGTTTTAGAGTTTACTTGCACCGCCACTAGCACTTGTTCGAACGGTAACACTGCGGTAATGGTGCTGGGGCAATCAGCCTTCAACACCAAGACAGCTGCGGATACTATGAGCGGAATGAGCGGACCAACTGGCTTAACGTTTGATTCAAATCATTGGCTGTGGGTTTCAGATACCGGGAACAATCGTGTTTTAGAGTTTACTTGCACCGCCACTAGCACTTGTTCGAACGGTAGTGACTGGGTGGAAGTGCTGGGTCAATCATACTACGGCACCAACACAGCTGCTGACACCCAGAACGGAATGAGCGGCCCACGCGGTTTAGGGTTTGATGGTTCCAGCGTTCTCTGGGTTGCGGATTACGGTAATAATCGCGTTTTGGGGTTTGTTTGCACCGCCCGAGAGAATTGTGCGTGGGGTAGTAGTGCGTCGGTGGAGCTGGGTCAACCAAGCGGCGCAACAGCCTTCACTACAAACACCGCTGCCACCTCCCAGAGCGGAATGAGCGGACCAAGTGACGTAGTGACTGATTCGCACGGTTACCTCTGGGTTTCGGATTTTGGTAATAATCGCGTTTTGGAATTTACTTGCGACTACGGGTATGGTTGTTCGGATGGTAATGATGCGGTGCTGGTGCTGGGTCAGTCGGGCTTCAGCACAAAAACTTCTGCTACCTCCCAGAACGGAATATGGGAACCATACGGTTTAGGGTTTGATTATTCCGGTAATCTCTGGGTTGCGGATCACGTGAATAGTCGAGTGTTAGCGTTTTGGGCCAACGAGGTGACGGCTGATAGTGACATCATAACCCTCAGTGGTGGGGATGGGTCGTTTACGTCTAGTCTGACGAGTATGACGGTTACGATTAGCGGATCAACAGCTAGCGCATCCGTCTTTATCTTACCTCAGACTCTCTCCACACAGAATTATGGCCTCCCGACGTTCGAGTTGAATAATCCAAAGCTCTTCGACGTAGCCATCTCAGGGATAACAACTGGCACAGCCAACGTGTGCGTACCGGACAGTTTAGCGGATTCAGCCACCGTCATCCAATATTGGAACGGCATATATTTCTGGTCCACCGCGTCGAGTATAACTGTAACTGATGGAACATCGGTCTGTGGTAACATTCCCGTCTCCTCCCTGCAAGGAAACAACATTGGAGCGGGTGATCCAGTTACTCCGACTACAACGACGACCACAACCTTAACTTCGACGAGCATTACCGCGACGACGAGTTCTACGAGTACGACTTCAACGTTTTCAACTATCACCGGCTCGACGACCTTATCCGCGGTCACGAATGCTCCGACGGTTACCGGGACCATGACGACCACTAGTACGGTTACTGGTCCCGTGGCTGGCACTGCCACCACGATCTACACGACTATTCTGTCCACAAGCACATCGACTAGTTTGGTGACTTCCAGTGTTGGGGAGACGACTACGGAGACGGGTGTGACGACGCTCAGCACCGGTACCTCGACCAGTACGGCTACGGAGACGGCGTTTGCGACGACGACGGCTGGTGGGACGGTGACGGTTACCGAGACGAATACTTTCAACGTGCTTTTGACGAATGTCTTTCATGAGTTGCATCAGTTTGCGGACGAGTTCCTGCAGCTGGTCGGAGTCCAGCCAGTAGTCACACCCTTCGGTCAGCAGGTGAATAGTGTTCAGGTGACGGTTCTGACGCCATGTGCGGGCTGTGTTACAAGTACCAAGACTGCTCTTACCACTCTCACCACAGTTGTGGCTACGTTGTTGAAGGGGACGACTACTACTGCGACGTCGACTGCTTCTGCCACTGTTACGCGTACTACGCCTGTTGTGTTTAGTACGACTCAGACTGCGACTCGTTCTGCGACCGCAACAAAGACTCTGACTTCAACTGCAACTGTGACTAATACCAAGTCGGTTACGGTGGTTTCTGCGGTTTCTACGAGTACCGTGACTCCAACTAAGACTGCGGCAACCGTCACCACAACGCCAACCTCCACGGCTGCTACTGCGTCTGTGACTGCAACCAGTACTGCGGCTACCCTGCGTGTCCCCGCAACTACTACTGGCACGGATACCGACACTACTCAAGTGACTGTTACCTTCTACAGCTACACTAACGTTATTGTTACGGCTACCTCGACCGCCACCGTGTTCTCGCCGACTGTTACGCTATCTACTACTGCGGCTACGTTGCGCGAGCCTGCAACTACCACTACTGTCAGCAACACGGCCACTGCGACTAGCGTTAGCACTGCGTCTGTGACGAACACTAAGACTAGCACTCAAACCTCAACCGTTACGGTCCTCCACGTGGCTACGACAACTACTCAGACTACGGCCGCTGCCACTCCCACTGTAACAGTAGTCACCACGGTGACAACAACAACATCAGGCGCATGAAGAACCTTTCACCAAGACCGCAGACGCATCACTGCAAATAGATCAAGAACGCGAGCGTGCTTCTGAAACTTCCGATTCTCAAAGTTCATGAAAATACTACTAGATGCTTGACAGGACGTTTGTGGTTGGAGACTCTGGAGTGCCCCGCGAACTCAAATACGTTCGAAGCAAACACTGAGTCCCCCGTTGGCTAGGTGGACTGATTGGAATCAGCTCTTCTTCCAAGATACGACCCGGAGCTCGTTATCTCCTCAAATGATGTGTTAGGAAATTGCCACTTTGTTGTGGACCGATCTGTTCTTGGTAGATGCTGGGGAGGTATCAGAGTTGCAACCCATCTAGACTTGGAAGAGGTCAAAACCTTAGCAAGGTCGATGACGTTGAAGGGCATAATGGCAGGCATTCCGATTGGCGGCGCAAAGTGTGGATTAGACATTAGTTCGAACGATTATGACAGACAGGTTGTTGTGAGATTAGTTGCTCGAACGATTTCTACATTTATCCGAAGAGGATCATACTTTCCGGGCACCGACATTGGATTCAACGAAGCTGACGTTGATGCAGTCACTACTCTATCTGAGACCGCTCGCAGATTGTTCAGGGGTATTGTTTCGGTAGGAGATGCCTGCGCAATAGGAATTCTAGCGTGCGTCAAATATGCCAACGGAACGCACCCGGATTTCAAGGCTCGCACGGTTGCCCTGGAAGGCTTCGGGAGAGTTGGGGTCCCCACAGCAAAGTTGTTTTCCTCGGAAGGCTTCAGAGTTGTGGCCGTTGGCAACCTGTATGGGACGGTGTGTGACCCTCATGGCTTGAACGTGGAGGACCTGGCTTCACTTTCTCCCCTTGGTGTTGAGCAAATGCTCCGAGCTTACGTGAATGCACACCCAGCAGCGAGCTTGCATCCCAAAGAATACGTGAACGTTGCGGAGGCGGATATTCTTATTCCAGGTGCCCGAGCACTGACGTTAAACGCTGCAGTGGCGGGTCAAGTTAGGGCGAAGATAGTTTGCCCACTATCAAATTCACCAGTAACCGTTCAGGGAGAGAAAACCTTGGCCGAAAGAAGAATCATCTCAATCCCCGATTTCATTTCGAACTCAGGGGGCATCATAGCAAGCTTCGCTCAACAACTCGCAGCGAATTCAAAGGAGACCCATGCGCTGATCTCTAAGATAGTAACCAGCAACCTTGAAACAGTGTTTAAGGGGCTTCCCGCCGGGGAAATTCCGAAAGAGAAAGCGTGCCAGATCGCGGTCGAAAAATTAGACCAGCTTTCTTCAAACGAACGCCTCGAATCTCTCAGGCTAATGTTCCGTTGGACGAGAGCTTTGGGCCCCAAGGCGGCTTTGAAGGGTTTGAGCGAATATGCCTCATTGAAGCTCTACGGTTAGGCAGCTGTCGGATGACTAAACCGCGTGGGACGAGGAGCGGAATTCTTGCTCTCAAAAGTTGAGGTGGAGATGCTTAGGACGTGGGAGGACATTGCACCGCGTTTTAAGACAGGACGAAGCAGCGTCGCCTTCAAGGACATTGCCTTTCGTGAGGTATACGGCGAACTCATCAGGCAAGTGATAAGGAAGCATCTTCCTCGGAGATGTTTGGTTCTCAAAACCGATTTGTGGAACGAAGGCATCGAGGTTGATAGGAACCTCGCAGCGTATGTCAACGATTCATCCAAGAAGTGTCGGCTCGTTGCGATTGATGTATGTCGATATGTTTGCGAATCTGCGAAGCAATCGAATCCGGGGCTCGAGGTAGTCCGGGCTACCCTGCTGGCTTCTCCATTTCGACGAAAATTCGATTTCATAATCGACGCTTCAACCGTAGATCATATGCCTGAACGCTTACGAGAGGTTTGGGTTTCCGGTGAATCTCAGGCATTGAAGGCAGGTGGGGTTTTGCTGATCTCATTCGATTGCCGTATGAACCTCTTCACTGAGCTGTACCATAAACTCTCTACTCGGCGGGTATACCCTGAATGGACCCTCGCCCCAGCCCAGGTTCGGGCCCAGCTTGTTTCGAGCCATTTGACTGTGATTCGCGAGCACGCCGTCTTTGTGGCAGGGCTATTCCTTGGGACACACCGCCCCTGGTTTCCCTTCTCGCCTCTCCTAAAAAACAGGGGCATGTTCAGTTTCATCAAGAAAACGGAACTTTCGAAACGCTCTCACATCCTCTCATTTCTCGCGCCACAGTACGTGATAGTCGCACGTAGAAACCCCATTGGAAGATAGAAAGTGCCAGGTGAAAAGTGGGAGGGTCGCTTCTAAACCTCATAGTGCACTGGCATAGCTATTCTTTCTTGGATGGCGTTTCGCTAGTGAAACTTTGGATCAGCATTCGACCCAGAGCGCATATGCAAGAGGTTTTATTTCTCAGGGCCTCAGACTCACGTAGGGTCGTGCAAGAAGAGTGAAAAGAACATTATACGCCTTAGCCGCTTTGCTGATTCTATCTTCACTTGCGGCATCGGCCGCGGCCCAAGGGTTCCCCATATCTGTTAATTTTGGTACTGCGCTTCCTATGCCAATTGGGCAAATCGACACCGTCGCAGTTACGATTACGGACACGGTAAACAGCACGGTACAGCTGACATTCGTTGGCCTCCGGTTTGAATGGGACGCGCCCAACAATTTCTTCATTGGCGGAAACAGCGATAAGGGTGCAGTTCTAACGGGCGGGGAACAAATAGTGTACTCCATACCCGTCACGGTTCCTAGCAACGTCACGCCCGGAACGCACCGGCTGAGCGCATACGTTACCTACCGCGTCTCGAACCAGAAAAATGCGACAACCGTCCAAGCTGGATGGTGGGTAACGGACTTGCAATTGGCCTATCCTCAAACTCAGCAAAGCCAAACATCAACAGCGGGCACTGGAACACAATCATCATCGAGCTCGGAAACTATCGGAGTACTCGTTGCGGTGGTCGCAATAGGCCTATTCCTTGAACGAGGCCGAATCAAACGACTCATTAGGAAACCCAAGGAGACTGCTCCGACGCCGGGGCAACCTGAGGGTGAGCCGCCCGCAGCCGAGAAGCCTGCCGTAGTCGAGAAGAAGGAAGAAGACCTCTAACCCCCCGGAGAACGGACCCGAGGGTTCCCCCCAATGAACGGACTCCCAAGCTCGAAGAAGACGACAATAACGCTATTCATCTTCGGCGCTTCACTACTACTCTCTTTAGCCCTCATCCCCGCTCCGGTGCTAGGACAGGAACCATTCGACGTGAACTGGTCATTCGATTACAGCCCCCTCGTCTCCGCAGCCCCCAATTCGGTCGATGTGAAAATCAATAACACTGGCCTAACGCCAATTCGACTACTATCAGTTGGAATTAGTTTTCCATGGATGAATGGCACGTATCTCTCATCAGGAATCCCTAAAACGGGGATAGATGTCGCTCCAGCAGGGGGAGTGCAGTATAGAATTCCTTTTCAGATTCCCGCAGATACTTTAACTGGAAAGTACTCGATGAATACGCTTTTGCAGTATGAGATATTTCAGACCACACAATATGGTGGGCCTCAATCAATCGTGTACGCACTTGATGTGGTCGTGGTAGGCCGAACAAGCTCATATTCAATGACGTTCGATCCGTACGACGGGCGGTTCTACTCCGCGGTTGCGGTCTTTACCCTTCTTGGATGGTACTTGCCGAAGAGGTTGCTGCACAGGACTAAGGGCTGAAAATGCGTCTCAAACTCCGAGATTTCCTAGCCCTATCCACTGCAGCATACCTTCTCAGCGTTTCATCTAAGATACTTTATCCAGGATTCTATACAGACATTACCTCGCTATACTACAGAGTCGTTCTCCCGACGAATAACGGAATCCCCTACCACGCCTACTTTCTTGAGTACCCGGCAATCCCGGCAATCATGATCTGGGTAAGCGGACTTGCGCCCAGCTTCTTCTACTACATAGTGACCATGGCTTTTCTGATATACCTCTTCGTCATAGCCGCTGTATACTTTCTCTACCGGACTTGCACGGAGTTTGGATTGGATCGCGGAAGAATCATCCCGTTCTTCATAATGGCGCCGTCCTTCCTAGTTATGTCATTTTTCAACTGGGACATCGTAGCAATATGCTTCGTAATTGCAGCTATTTACTGCCTATTCAGAAAGAAGTCACGACTTTCGGGGTTCTGCTTGGGTTTGGGTTTTGCGGCTAAGGCCTATCCTCTGCTCCTGCTTCCTCCATTCATGAAAGAGGTAGGTTCGTGGCGCGATCGTTTCGAGATGCTGCTCTCAGCCGTCCTGGGTGGGCTGATTCCAAATTTGCCGTTCATCCTCATAGATTTCCAAGCGTGGTTGAACTCGAATCTGTCGGCCAGACAGGCGGTGTACGTAGAAGATAGCATATGGATGGTGATACGCTACTACGGGTTAGCCACTCAAGATTGGCTGATAACGGCAGTGGCATGGTCACTTATAATTCTCGCAATTCTCCACATGACCTTTTCCAACAGGTCTCTCGTGCTGAAGGCATGGGTCATAACCGCGGTGACGATTCTTGTTTTTCCATCCTACCCGCCCCAATACAATATATGGCTTCTTCCAATGTTTGTCCTAAGTCCGGTTTTCACCCTTATCCCATTCTTAGCCTTCGACTTTCTTAATTCAAGCATCATTCTCTCTTGGTTCTCGGTTGACAATCCGTTTCAGCCGTGGGGTCCAATCTGGGACATCAGTCTGATTAGAATAGGGCTTTTGGTGGTCTTACTGATTTGGGCTACCCGCCGAGGAGCCACCAATACTCAACAGCAATTTCCAGAGAAATAATCAAGTACCTTTGACTGCACGAATCCTCTTCGTTCGAAGTCAAGGAGCGTCATTTCGCATTTCTCGATTAGAGTTGCCCGCTGATCCCGCATCCAACCTACCCATTAATGCACACCTCTTTCGAGATCAATCGATGATTTAAGCTGAATCGCCGGGTCTCCGACTCCCTGGCCAAGAAGAAAACATCTCATGCGTCTAGCCACACAGGAATCCAGTTACGCAATAACGAGACTGTTTGGATCCGTGTTACAAGGTCTACGGTGGAATGCTAAGCTTGAGGCATTTGTTATCAGAAAGAACTTCTTTTCGCATAAACCGCGTATCCGTTTTTCTCGTGAGTTCACTCCGACTACTTGGAGCATGGTTGTAGTTTTTGCGATATTTTGGTCAGGGCCGCTGAAACGGATGTGAGAGCATGAAGCCCGGTCCGCGCCGAGCTATGGGATGATAGATTTTGCCCAAGCCTAACCTTAGTTCGATGCTCCAAGGGATTAAACTCCGCTTAAGCTCCGAATCGGGGAAGCGTCGGGATCTCTGAATTCTTCTTCGCTCTAGAACTGTATCTTTGAGTTGCCGCAGATTCCAAATGTAAGCGGATAACACGGCACGAACCTCTTTTGCGTCTTTATCGACGATTACGGCGTATCCTATGTGAAGTATTTTTAGAATTGCGAGAGTAGGAAATATGGTTACAAGCGTTCTCACTTGGTAATTCTTTAGCAGTGTTCGGAACCGGTTACGTTCCCACAACCCGATTATCCCGCTGCGACCACTTGCCATCATCGTTCCCATATGGTGGTGGTAAACTACCGACCTGGGATTGTACGCAATCTTGTGGCCCCTTAAGATGAGACGCCACGAGAAGTCTACGTCCTCGTGATAGATCATGTAAGTTTCGTCAAGATATCCGATTTCATCAAATACGGATTTCCTGACAATGGCGGCTCCGAGACACCCATAGGGCACATAACAGGGTTGGTCGTATTGGCCTCGGTCCACTTCACCTATGCCTCGATTGTAGGCAAAGCCGTAGTAGTCGCATGCGCCTCCGGTTGAGTTGAGTCGTCCATGGAAATCGTACATTTTCGGCACCGTCATAGCGACATTTGGGTCTTGGTGGTCCTTCATTAGGATGTTGAGCCAATTGGGAGTAACCTTCATGTCATTGTTGAGTAAGCAGACGAAGGGTGCGTTAGATTTGCTGACCGCAAAATTAAGGGCTCGAGAAAACCCCAGGTTAGTTCCCATCTCAATTAATTTCACGTTTGGATAGTTTTTTCGAACAAAATCCTGAGAGCCATCGGTGGAGCCATTATCAACAACATGGACTGTGAAATTAGGCCATGTCATTTTGAAGAGTGATGGTAATATTCGCTTTAAGTGGTTTTGACCATTGTAATTCAGGACGAAGACATCGATCTTAGGACTAGCGTACCTTTGCTTTCCACTATGCGTTGTTCTTCTCTGTTGGCTCATGTCCAAACCGCGGTCTCTCCGTTTTGGGAGGGCCTGATAGATTTCAGGCGCAAGTTGTGCATTTCACATCAGATTGATTGCTCGATCCAAACCTTGGGGGCGTTCTTGGTTATTTCAAGCGGCAGCGTATACGTCGGCTCCTGTTGTCCCATGACCCTTGCCCATTCAATCATCTTCTGGAGCCCGTTCCTGAGCGGATGGCGAGTCTGGTAGTCTAGGAGTTTCATTGATTTCTCAGCCGTGCTGTAGGCATATTTCACGTCGTTTGGTCGCGCCGGGACCTTTTCAGGCTTCAATGTGGTTCCAGTAAGTTCGAGGACTAATCTGCATGCTTCATTGATAGTGACTGCCTCTTCGCTGCCCAAGTTAATGATTTGACCTTGTGCCTTAGCGTAGAAGCCTGCATTTGCAAGAGCCGGCGTGATGTCCTCTATGTAAGAGAACGCGCGCTTCTGCTCGCCATCGCCATAAATTAGAGGGTTCTTACCCCTCATGATCCGGTTGATCCAAATGCCCAACACGTTCCTGTATGGATCAGCGATGTTCTGCTTGGCGCCATACACATTATGCGGACGAACAATCACATATTCGAGCCCGTAGACTCGGCTAAAAATTTCTAACATATTCTCACAGTACGCTTTGGCCGCACCGTAGGGATCTTCAGGCCGGCGTGGAAGGTCCTCGCCGAAGGGCGGTTTTTGGTCTCCGTACACCGCCATAGACGAAGTAAAGACAAATCTCTTGACGCCGTGGTTGACCGCGGATACTAGCAGGTTGTTCATGGGAGCTATGTTGATTTCATTTATCGCTATTGGCGAGAAAACCGACTGGCCTTCTGCGGCGTATGCTGCCAAATGGAAAATCACATCCACACCTTGACCAACGATGGCTTCAACTTGTTCCTTTTTTGTGAGGTCGGCTTTCACAAACTTGCAGCCGGGATTGACATTTTCTTGTTTTCCACCCAACAGGTTGTCTGCTGCAATAACCTCGTTTCCCCTATTGAGAAGTTCGTCTCCGAGCCATGAACCCATGAAGCCGGCTCCGCCAGTGACGAGAATACGACTAGTAGCCAAATGACCAACACCGCCTACGCCTAAGGTGTGTTCCGTGATATAACATGATGAGTCTACGCAATGCGGCTAACCTGCGATATTTCTTGTTTCCCTGGCAACCTTACACAGTCCCGTCTGTTAGGCCTCTAGATATCCAACAGGGTAGCTTACCTAACTTTCCGGTCCCAGCCCGATCGCCCTAACGTGTACTCCAGCCGATCTGAAAATCGCCAGGTCCAAGAAACGTCTGCCATCAATGACAAATGGTTGACGCATCTTCTTGATGTAGACTTCTGGACGGATTTTCTTGAACTCGGGCCACTCGGTTATGAGAATGCAGCAGTCGGCTTGTTCGAGGCAATCGGAACTGCCAGTTGCATATTCAACCCTGTTTCCGAATATTCGCCGAGCATTTTCCATGGCTTCTGGATCCCAGACTGCAACGGTTGCCCGTTCGTTTAGGAAGTTGTTGATGATTGGCACGGAGACAGCTTCTCGCATATCGTCGGTCTCTGGTTTGAACGCTAGCCCCAACACTGCGATGCGTTTTCCTCCTAACGAACCCAAGAAGTGTTTCGCGAATTGGACTGCTTTCTCAGCCTGTTTCTTGTTTGTCTCAACAGTCGCCCGGATCAAATCCGCGCCGTATCCAAGCCCTCGGCTAAAGCTGAGTAGGGCTTCGAGATCCTTTGGAAAGCACGACCCGCCCCAACCTAACCCTGCGTCAAGGAACTGGTGCCCTATCCGTTTATCCAATCCTATGCCCGCCGCTATAGGTTTGACATCCGCGTGCGGGACGAGTTCCGCTATATTTGCTATGCAATTGATGAAACTGATTTTAGTGGCCAAGAAGGCATTGTTCGCATACTTTGTTAGCTCTGCATTCTCGAAGTCGGTCCTTATTACCGGAGGAATCTTGGGCCCGTGAAATTTCTTGTAGAATCGTTCAAGTCTACGCATAGCAGCAAGGTCATCACTTCCAATCACTATCCGGTCTGGAAATTCCGTATCATAGATAGCGTTTCCTTCTCGTAGGAATTCAGGGTTTGAGCAAACTGAGAAGTCAATCTCCGGCGTCTTTTGAGATTCCCGTTGAATGGTTGCCTTGACTACGTTACGGGCGGTGCCGGGCGTTACTGTGCTCTTGATTACTACGAGCTGATATTTGGCCGCGCCCCGCAGCGACTGTCCGATCATTTCCGCTGCCTTCTCGACGTATGACAGATCTATTCCACCTTCAGCTCGACTCGGTGTACTCACCGCGATGTAGGCTAGGTCAGAACTCGAATTCAATGTAGAGTCCTGTGTTACCAGCAGCGTTCGTTTCTTCAATGCATGATCAAGATATTCCCTCAATTTAGGCTCGTAGAATGGAGGGACGCCTTTTTGGAGCATTTCGATTACGCGTGGATTCGGATCGATCCCGATGACTTTGAGCCCATGCTTTGCAAAGGACGTTGCCATTACTAGCCCGACGCGGCCTAGACCGAATATGGAAATTCTTCGCATGTCCCTCACAAATCCAACTTCCAATGAAACCAGCGCCACCTGTAACCAATATAGTTGGCCCTCTGAACGATTAAACCCCACTAAGGCTTTCTTGGAATGCTTCGATGCTACCCTTAACGGACGGATCCGAAATGCTCAGGTCCGTACCGAACCTGTCTTCGCCGTGGCGTTGCGATAGGACAGCTCCAGTGCTTCCCAATATGTCTCAGGCGTTCCGATGTCCAAGCGCAGGTCCTCTGGTTGTAGGCTGACTGCCTGAACGTTGTGTCCCGACTCCAATAGACCCTGAATGGCGTCCGTCAGCTGAATCTCTCCCAGCTGATCCCTCTTGGTTTTCCTAAGGGATTCGAAAATAGTTCCGTTGAAGATGTAAAGGGGCATGATAGCCAATTTGCTCTTTGGGTGCGTCGGTTTCTCCTCGACGCCCAACACCTGCTGTCCTGTGCTTGATGCGCGTACCTCCGCTATCCCATAGCCTCTCGGGTCTTCCACTTGTTGAATTGTAAGAGTCGCATCTGCAACATTGTTGAAGTGCGCATGAAGTAGACGTGATTGTATTGGGATCGAGGCCGAAGTTATGTAAGTGTCCCCTGCGTGCACAAAGAATGTTTCAGAATCAACTAATGGCTCGGCTAGAAGAACAGCGTGGCCGAATCCCTGAGGTTCAGGCTGATTCACCCAAACTATTGTTGATTTATCGATTCTATCGTAAAATCGCTCCAACTGCAGCGCTTGGGCAGTCTTACCGTGTGTGTTCAGCCCCATAACATAGTCTCGGTCAGGGGTAAAGTGATCCTCGATCGCACGTTTCTCCTTACCAACGACGAAGCAAAATTCCCTCAGGCCTAGCTCGAACATTTGCTCGAATATCTGTTGGACAGCTGGCTTTAGGCATAGAATCCCGTCGTCTGAGGCGAACAGTGGCAGCATCTCCTTGGGTTGTTCTTTCGTGGCGGAAAGGAGACGCGTCCCCAGACCCGCAGCTGGGATGACTGCCTTTGAAACTTCGCCCATGACTCCCATTTTCGGTGACACTGCTTGTTCTTCTCGATGACACACTCTAAATACGCTATATGAATACTACTCGAAATGCGCTCAACGTTGGATATAGAATGATCTTCTCAAATTGGGTAGCGATTGACTTCCATCAAACTACTCTCGGTAGCGGCGCTTACGCTAGGGAGTGTTGCGTGCGGAAAAATAGTCCTAGTACGCTGATTCCCACAGGTCTACGGAATATTCGATGAAGTACCAGCCTGGGTACCAGTTTCCGGCTAGGATCGTGCTGTGTATGTCCCCCATTTTAGCGTTGAACGTCGTTACGCCATCTTGCATGTCGAATAGTCTCGTTACGCCGTCGCGCAAGCGTCGCAGCTTCGCCAGCTCATTGGCTGCCCAGGCGATCGTTGTTGCTCTGATTTCTCCTGAAACGGTGGCAGTACGGCCTTTATTCCATGCCGTTGAAGGCGTCCAATGGTCTACGTTTCGCGCAGGCACCACAGTGTCAAGTAATACCTGGTTGGCAGCGAAGTCAACTTCCAGAACGTGTTGAAAGACGACCGGGCCGAATTGAACTTTCGTTTCGTCGTCAGCCATCAGTCTATCGCCTCTTGAGCCACGAAGGAGTAATTGTAGATCGCGCCATCTTCCGCCTTCTTAGGTTTAGGCACGGACGATACGTAGGCGTAGAAACTCTCGCCTGTTGGTAGCATGAAGAAATGCTTCGTGTTGTTTGCTAAGCCAAGAATCATTGCAAGCTCGCCGGCCAAGTCCGTCGTCCAACCGGTGATCGTTAATTTTCGTCCCTTACCACCCTGGTAGACCTCATTAGGCAACCCGTCGCTCGCCGGCAGGTTCGTCATATTCACGAGCTCATCTAACTGAACGGTGAGAACGTGGGAGAACGACGTTCCGTCCACGCTAAGTTGTCCCTGCATCGTGTAGGCGAGTTCAACCGCTAAACCGATCTCGGGAACGATTGGCACTGGCCACGGTACAAGGATATATTCTGTGAACGTTCCACTATCCGTAGACTTCAATGAGGCAAGGACGGATTGAGTTATTTCCGTACCTTGAGTTGATTCTCCAGTCGTTATCAGAGGGCCAGGTGTAAGCTTCTCCGTACCTGTGCCTGTTTCATTGATTCCGGGGCCTCCAGAAACGCTGGATCCGTGCGCTCCAGAACCTGTTTCAGTGATGGTAAATGATGCTGTTAGGCCCCAGCCTTCAACACCTAACCCGGAGTCGGCAACGGTGAAGGTTACGCTGAGAGCTGGCAGGTCGGTGCCGGAGCCTGTTTCATTAATCGCTGGGCCTCCAACGGTGCTAAGTAATTCAGTCCCAGCTACAGACTCGAACACGTCAACCTCCGTGTAGACGGCGACCGTGAACACTTCACTAAAGACGCCTTCCTCTAACACAACTGGCGAGTAGTAGGGTAGAACGCCGGTGGTCCTGATGTCCGTTTCCGTGTAAGTGCCAACCTCAGTCACAGTCAAAATGTAGGTGGGGAAATCGTTTTCCGATCCGATGCCGCTTTCAGCCGCAATCGGCGTGTTGACGGGAGTAAGCGCTTCGGTACCGGTTCCACTCTCAGCAGGCGCTAGAACCGGTTGCAGAGACACCGTCAAATCAGTGCCTGTACCAGCCTCAGATGTGGAGATGAAATTTATCGCTTTGAATGTGGCGATGACCGCCACTCGATTGGCTTGGGCTCCTGAGTCGGTGTATGTGGTACTTTGTGTTCCGGTTGAAGTCACAATCTTATACATGTAAGCGCTGGTGGCAACATTAGACCCACCTGTACCGTCAAGCAACGTGTAACCGTTGCTTGGGCTTGATATTGAGGTCGCTCCTCCGTTCCAAGTTCCGGCGCTGACTACCACTAATTCATTGGCGAACGTTGTTGCGCCACTTGTTGAAATCGTTACGGGCGACGTGACATTCGCTACGGTCCCGTTTTGGTCTACTGGACTTACTGTCGTTATGCCTGACCATTCGCAAACGTTGACTACTGCCAAACTGGCTGGATTGCCGCTTAGAGTCACGGTTATTGACTTAGAGGTCCCGCTACCAATTAGCCCCCACCACAGTTCGCATTGTTCCCCAAAATTGGAGATCGAATTAACGTAAGTCCAAGTTACACCGGTTTGAGTTATGCCGGTGACAGCGAGATTCGTGCCACTGTTACCGCTGTTATTCGCGATAGCCAATATGAGTAAGTTACCGTTCGTAGGTGTACTGCCAAGTAAATTGGTGAATACAAGCGGGCTACTGGTCCCTGTGCCTCGATATGGACCTTGAACGAGAACGATGTTTGCTGCTGCGCCTCGAAGAAAAATTAGTCCCAGAATAGCGTCGCGCAGAAATTTCTCGTATGCTTTCTCGTTCCAAGATGTAACGGGGTAGAGGATGGTTTGCTCGTACCCGACAGCGAGGGCTAGAATAGCGAGAGTTTGGACGAGATGCCTACGGCTAGTACCTCCATAGCATCTACTCTCCGACAAGGTTACCACGGCTTGAAATCGTGAGGGTGCTGAGCTGAAAGAAACTCAGCGAAGGAAAGAAAGCTTAGGCTAACGTGATCTGCACAGTAGCGATCCAGGAAGCTGCGGCCTTCAACTTATGTATTGAAGGTTTCCGCTAACCTTAGTGCCCATCGCTTGCTGCGCACGGTCCAGCATCGTTCCGCCACCGGCAGCCGCGTTGAAGATACCGATTTCATTCCACGCATAGTCGGCGACGGCGCTGGCAAAGGTTGCCTGCCAAGTCGCCAGCTGCGAAGATCCGAAAGTCGGGTATCCTCCATTCATGGCTGCGTATGCTTTGTTCGTGCTGGCTTGAAGTGCGACCTGTGTTGCTACTGCCGCGCTTGTGCTATCACCCACACCGATGTACGCGTTGACATTGTTGAATAGAGTTGCACCCGTCCCGGCTACTAGAGTCCAAAGTATGTTGATTCCAGCGTTCAGAAGGCAGTTGCCGCGGAATCGTTTGATGGCCAGTAATGTGTCGAACTGTCGCATGATCTCGTCTAGCCCTACGCCGTCTATGGCTGCGCGAGCCACACGGTCCTTGGGGTCCCTGAATTTGTGGATCGTGAACTGCGAATAGTGCTGGGCGTAGTCGTGTGCGCCGTATCGTTGGGCGACGCGGATGGCGGCTCTTGCAATAGCCCGATCTACTAGGTTCTGGCCTGTCAAGTTCCCCCACCCTCCACATAGCGAGCGAGTTCTGCGATCACTGCGTTAGCGCTCATCATTAGGGCAGCAGAAACAGGGCCCAGTTTCAGTGTGCCGTCTTGACTTGTCAGTATCAAGTTGCCGTTGACGTCCGACTGGAGAGTCCAATCGGCGTTCTGGACTGCGAAATTAAAATAGCTCATAGAAATTTTTCCTCCACTTCCCTATCTACTTGTAAGGCGCTGCTGTTAGGAGGCGCCATCATTCAGTAACGAATGATTATGCTGCCAGGGTGATTCCGGCGCTGAGGTCGCTTAGCATTCGGCTTGAGGTTTCGTCAAGCTCCCACAGTTGAGGCATACGCCGGTTCAGGTCGATTGTGGCAATCGTCGGGTCACTTAGATCCCGCTGAATGCGAACCACGGTGTATAGGCCAGCTAACCCGAGGTCGGGAATGTTGACGGTAATCGAATCCTCAGGCCCGAAAGTGTCTGGAGGATTCGTGTCTCTCACAGTTATTTGGGCGATGAGTTCGGTGTTTTCGGAATCCGCGAGCATAGCCTGACAGGCTATGGCTAGGGTGGTTGCGTCGGTGACGGTTTTCTGGAATGCCACCTGTTCAATTAAGCCGTATTTGTTGATGCTATCGCTGTCACTTTGAATGCTGACTATACCGTTTCCAACCAGGTACATTCGGTTGCCCATCGTGGAGAAATCTAGTTCACTCGTTGAGTCACCCACCGTATCGCCTTCATTGAAGGCAACGTTCGATGTGCCGCCTCCGAACTGCGAGGCGAAGTCAAGGGTCAAGTTCGGGTTGACTCGGTACGTCCAACCAATGAGGCCGCAAACCTGCTGGATCGCAGCGCGAAGCGTAACATCAGTGAAAAGTACGCTTGGTAACGTGATGCCCGTAGTGCCTAGCTGTCCCACCATTATGCCGCATTGGTAATTGGTTAGTAGGCTGTTGATGATGAACTCTGGGCTTGCCGCAAGAAACTCCGCTTCCTGAATTATTCGGGTGTCTAAGAGTTTGGAGGCGTCAGAACCTGAAAGAGTAATCTTGTACGAGCTGCCTATAGTTCGCTTAATATCCTCTAGGAGTCCAGCGTACTCTAAGACACCGTACCGATAGACCCGAACGATTCCCCGCGGCGTAAGCGTTGGATAATAACGCGGCAGGTCGAACGTGAAGGTTTCGATCTTCTGCTGATAGTTCTGCCCGTAATGACTTGTGCCACCGGTTCCACCCACATAGGAATACGGGCAGCCCTCAACGTATAGTTGGAAAGGCTGCGTTTCATCCGGTCCCTCAGCATCGTAGAATACGTGAACGTTGACGAAGCCGGTTGCAGCGCCCACGGTAGCGTCGCCCGTCCAAGTTGCTTGAACCACAGCGAGGCCCGGGGTGGTCGAGGTGAGGGATACGACCGCTAACCCAGCGGCGCTTGTGGTCGCACTTGCCGCGCTGAGTGTTCCGAGGGAGGTTGAGAAGTTAATTGTTTTACTAGGATACGGTAACTTGGTAGCTAAATTGATCAGCGTAGCCGTGATAACTGCAGTTGTCGGCTGGGCTTTGGATGGGGCGTTCTTCTGGTAAATCTGAAAATTATCCACGGTGAGACTCAACGTTTGAAGCGGTGTCCAATTCCAAACGTCGCCGCCACACATTGTTTGAGGCTGCGTCTGCTCAACTAAAGTTGAACCATCGGCGGCGTAGACCATCGCGTATATTTGCGCGGGCAAAGCAGCCCAAACACTCGCAAGACTGATGACGACTGATGTGGCGTTACCAGCACAGGTGGCAGACCCGACTAAGCCACCGCCGGGTCCAGCCGTGTAGAGTGAAACTTTCTGACCGCCAGCTAACCCAGTTATAGTTACATTGTTAGACGAGTAGATCAGTAGGTCCTCGACAGCGATCTCTACGCTTTGGCCAGAAGTATCGGGGCTAAGGGCGAAAGCGTAACCGATCTGAATTTGTTGCGTACCACCCGGTAGAGTACCCTGTATGCCTGTCCAAGCTGCTTCACCAACGGTACCGAAACTGGTGCTTCCCACTTTAAGTGCGGCAACGTTCGACCTACCTGCAGCTGGCGGAATTGGCGTCTTGTAATTCAGCCGGAAAACTGCGCCGGTTCCGAGGTTGAAGGACTGATAGAAGTAAGCGTAGGCTTCGAAGCACGCGTAGAAAAGAGCCCACGCGTTGCCGTTGCTGAACGCCGTAGTCTCAAAGAAACCTGGGACGGTGCATGTTCCCAGACTATAATTATCGTTGGGCGTATCCCAAATGGTGGTTTTCCAATTACCGAGCGAACTTAAATCGCTACTGTAAATGATGCCCGAGGACCGCTGTGTGAGCGTCAACTCATGTTACCGCCGTGTATTTGTAGCCTGAACCAAATTTTCTTTGCCGAATAATCTTCTGCTCAAGTATGCTTGCGACCGTTTGCCCATCCAACTGAACGACGGTTTGGTTCTGAAGTTGCATCGGGCCGGATCCTCCTTGGGAAGTTGGCGCTGCGGGTGGCGTTAGACCTGCGCCTATGGCTGCCTGTTGCGCCGGCGTTAGAACCTCCTCGCCGCCGTGAAGCATGTAGATCCCCGTTGTGGGAACCATGCCGCCGAGTTGATAGCCTGGGCCTGTAAATTCTCCAAGTCCAGCCCCCGAAAGGCTCACGTTAATGCTGGTCATAATCTCGCTGGGGATTTTGTCGAGCCAACTGATGACGTTTTGAATAACGCTGATCGCATCATCCGCAATCGTGGTGACAGTCGTTTCTATCATCGACGGAATTGTAGAGATAACTGCGGTGACTTGGTCGAATCCAGTAACCGCATCCGAAACCACAGAACTAACAGTGATGTCCTTTGTGGACGGGATTGCCGCTAAACCTGAGGTAACGGCGCCGAACGCTGCCTGCGCCCCACTTTGAATCTGCGACCATGTATTACTGAGAGCCGCAGCCACAGGCTGCACGGCCGTTGTTACTTTAGACCATAACGTTGAGCCAAGGTTAGTGTTGATTTGGTTTCCAATATTCAAAGTGGTAGTGGCCAGCGGCCCCATCCCGCTCGCTGCTGCGGTGGTCACGTCGTCCGTTCCAGTAGTCGTATCCTGGGTGGTCTTAGCCCAGAGGCCGTTCCACCAGTCGGTTAGATCTTGCCCCGCTGTCTGCGCGCCCTTCTGGATGCCCGTCGTGAAATTAGCCCAGTCCTGCTGGTACGTTTGAAGCCACCCGGGGGCGTTTTGTTCTTGGTTCGCGCCAGTGAAAATTTGGTCGGTCGGCGGGTTTAGGTTCTTTTGACTGAAAGCTTCGGGCGGTGGCGTTACATTCGTAAGTGTGGCCTGGTATGTCGGGGCGTTGGATTGAGGAATGACTTGGGCCGTCTGTGCAGTCGCGACGCCCATTGGTATGATGCCTACACTTTGAAGCCACTTCACATCGGTCATGATGGCGTTTAAGAAATCCATGCCCGTGATCGCGAGGTCGAGTGCTACTTCAATTGCGCCTTTAGCAACCTCAGAGACGAACCCCATGAGTTCAGTCAAGTCGCCAGAAGCCACGAACCCCGAGAAGACGCCCATGAATTTACTCCACGTTGTCTGGACGCTTGGGTCGAGGGCTAGTGAAGTGATCCAGCTTGTGAATTTGGGCAGGTTGTCGTCAAGCCAACTGGTGAGGGATGTGAGTGTGGGGAGAAGCATGTCTCCAATTTGTATTTGGAGGTCGGCCCATTCGTTCGTGAGTTGCTGCTGCTTTCCCGCGTACGTGTCCAGCTGGGTTTGAGCTGCGCTCCCGAACTTATCGTTCAGCTGCGCCATAATGTCGTTGTAGTCTGACGCCTTAGCCGTTGCCCAGTCAAAGTTGATGCCCAGGGCGTGAGTTATGTCGTTCATCTGGGATGTGGTGATGGTGCCGGCTTTCCATGCGGTAACTAACTCGCCCGTAATCTGTGTCGCAGTCAGCTCTTTCCCGGTAGTAGTTGTGAGGCTGATTCCTGCCTGTTGAAGTATCTGTGTGAAGGGTTGTAGGGCGTTGACGCCGGCTTTCTGAATCGCAGCCGTTAAGTCGGCGGTTCCTTGTTTAAGATCTGCGTTCGCCTTCGTCGTAGTCTGAATAATAATTCCGTACCGGGAGAGGGTGGTTGTGACACCGTCGAATGCTTTCCCGACAAGGTTCACGGCAGTGGTTAGGTCAAGATTCTTCGCGGCGGACAGGTTAGTTGCGACGGTCAGCGCTTGTTCCGCTTGCGTTGCGTTCATGCCGTAGGTTGCAAGAAGTTGCAGCCCCTGAACGGCAGCGGTTTGGCTGACGGTTGAAACCTGCTCTAAGCCCTGGACGAAGTTCTGGATCTGTGGTTGCTGCGCAGCCCAGGCGGCGCCGGTTAGGTGGAGGGATTGTTGAAGCATCGCCCACGCTGACTGTGAAGCTGCCGCAGCGGCTACGGCTTGTTGTATGCCTTGGACGACTTCGCCGATTCCAATAACCGCCGCGCCTGTCCATCCTGCAACCGCGAAGCCTTGCATCATCTGGCCGACTTGCGCGAAGCCTGGGCCGAGCTGCTGCAACTCCATACCCATTAGGCCCATTGAAGCGCTAATCTTCCCCATCACACTACTTGCTTCGTGACGGCGCCGTTTTTGTTACGGCTCTACCGCTTGGATGGCGAAGACTATACTTCCGATGTTTGTACTCAAATCACGTTCACCTTCGTGGATGGTGTTTCTTAAAAATCGGAAGCCAGGTTCGTTGCAGGGATGGTCCCATGTTGGCGCAAGCGCAAGAAGTCGAAAGGCTCCGCGAAGAAAACAGGGGACATAGAGAAATTTAATCGGCTAGAAAAAGTTGCCAATGAGATAATGATAAAGCAAGAGGAACGAATCAAGAAACTAGAGACCGCATCAAGCCTCAAGGTCGAGCACCCAAGCCACGATAAGACGCCCGTATCCAAGGACAAGAAGCCTTAATCAAACTCTAGGGACGATAATTGGCTTTGTCGTCCTCCAATTCTGAAGACCCTATCCCGTTTTTCGCCATTCTCATGTGTTTATGGGAAGCTTGAAGTACATGAATGGCTCGCGCCGACCTTTCGGTTGATTTTCAGCCAGTTTGAATCCGCAATGTTCGTAGAAAGGAATAGACGCTATCTTTGCATTTAGTATCACAAATTGACATGCAACTTCCTCACGTACTTTGGCAGCTGTGGCGATGGCATAGAGGCAGAGTATTCGGCCGACTCCCTTGCCTTGAAATTGCAGTTCAGTAGCAAGTCGTCCAATCATCAATGACGGATAGTATCGGTACGGCGTGTGCAACGGGCGGTGTTTTTCGTCAATGCTACTGACTTCGATGCTGCTCATACAAGACTCAAGAAGCCTGCAATTTGCGTGTTGAACAAGGCCAGATAAATGACAGCCGCGTGCTGAAGTTGCTGGTCTTTGGCTTGGTATCTTATGTAGTCATTAAGGTCTGAATTGCCGCAGTCAAAGAACCCTGTGTCGTCAGCTATGCTTAGCTTGCGTAGGTTGATTTCTTCGACGGAAAAGATGGACAAGAAAATAAGTTACTTCGGGAAGCGTTTCAAAGCCTCTTCGACTAATCTCTTCTGCGCTTCTGTCGGAGGCTCCGCTGCGTCTTTCAAGAACGCCTCTGCTTCCTTCCCCTTCAAGGTTGGGGGTGGATTTGGTAGCATTTTCGTATCCTCCGTTGTCCATTATATCATCATGATGACGATGCCATATAAGTCGTATGCTTGGAAATTAGAACCCTCTCGAACTTCGCTAAGCTGTCAAGTCGTAGTGGCAGCAGTCGTAGTGATAGTTACAGTGACAGACCTCGTCGCAGTGTTAGTAACCGTAGCAGACTGCGTGTAAGTCACACTCCTAGTTGAAAGGGTCTTAGTGGAGGTAACACTCACAGTGCTCGAGGTAACCGAATTGCTGGTCTGAGTGGCGCTCATGGTCCGAGTGTTAGTTACGGTCGCAGTACTAGTAACTGTGGCACTCTTTCCAAAAGTACGTGCACAAGAGGAAGTTGAATGTAACGCTTAGTTCCATCCTTCTGGGTGAAAAGGTAGCTGAGATACTTGCAGACAATCTTGGTTCCCGCAGCTTGAGACATGGGAAGCCCAAGAAAGCTACCACTACATGACCATTACAGGATCTGACGGAACTTTCATCACGAATGGGATCTTGTCTGGGTACTGGTGCTTGGCCTTTATGAAGACCTCTTTCGCGGAATTGCCTTCAGCGATGATCTTGTCGTCCACAACAGCAATCCAGCAATTCACATAGTCCCCTAGCTTATCTCCAATTGACATTACGTACTCTAGTTCTCCTTTCATGGGGAATTTCCTCAAGAGAGAGATGACCGGTGGTCATCACTCTATATTTATGTGTAGTCACCAAGGCACACTCTCAATGCATCCCACTTCGATCTGAACTCTAGCTTCAGAGCCCTGCACTCCTCAGCGTGCGATTCACTTAATCCAAAATCAGGGGACTGTACCAACCCCTCGCGGGAATTTTTGTACTCAAATCATTTTCACCTTCGTGGATGCTGTTTTTTAAAAATGAGAAGCAGCCACTCTTGTTGTAAACGAGTGGGTTCCTCCATTCGTTCGGTTAACTTGTAACCGAACTCTGAGACTAGGACTTCGAGAGGGGCCGAGTAGACGGATCCTTCAGCGAATGAACTCAGTTTGGCTTTGAGGCTTTTGGGCCCGCGGACAATCCGGATAGCTCAAACGAACGCAGAATAAGTTTCAAGCTTTCCATGGGCATCAAGGCTTTGGCCACGTCTGGCGCGCCTGTGGCGATGGCTGCGCCTTTCTGTAGAAACGCCAAGTTCGACGCCAACTTATCCTTGTTGCCGATATCCTTCAAGTCCACGTTTGTTGACTGTAGGAGCTCTGCCAGGTCCGCGTCGCTCATTGGTGAGACCTCGAACTTGTGCAGTTCATTGTCGACGCCCTTGACCTCGACGGCTTCATGGTACTTGGTGCCCTTCGTGATGAGTTCGGCTAGTTTCTGGTTCGCCGCTCTGGCTTCCAAGATTGCCTCTCGTTTTTCTTGACTCAAATCTTTTCACGCTCCTCGTTTTCTTCCCGTGAGCTTCCGCCTTTGTAGCTTGATCGCGGAAGTGTCACCTTGAGGATTCAATGCACTTGCGTGGCAGGCAGGAGGTAGACGCCAAGGTAGGATGATAAGTATTTATTGATAACAGTTATCAATAATTAATATGGTGGGGGCATGCCTTCAAGTTACAATCTGCCGGAGCTCGTCAAGAAGGAAATAAGTGCGTTGGTCAAGGCTGGATACTACTCAAGCAAGTCCGATGTCGTAAAGGACGCCCTCAGAACCTTTCTCTCTTCGAAGCGAAGCCTGAGACTAGCAGCCGCAGCAGAGTTGTATAAGGACGGCGAAGTCACGTTGGGCAAAGCCGCCGAGATTGCGGAGGTTGGGGTAGTTGAGTTCAAGGAAATGTTGGCAAATCTCGGTCATAAGAGGATGATCTCCGTAAACAGGAGCGATGTCAGAAGGGCTGACGAAATTATGAAAAAGATGAGATAATGGACGTTGTCGTCGACACAGACATTCTCTCCACATTTGCCAAGGTCAACAAGCTGAAACTGCTCGTCAGACTTTTCCCAAAATCGCGAATCTTGGTCTGCCCAAGTGTTAATCTGGAAATTAAGAAAGGAGCAGAATTGGGGCTTCTGAGATACTCGCATCCTCCCGATTTCATTTCAGTCAAGTTGGGCATGCGTGAAAAGGCGGCAGCCGGAGAAGTCAGAGAAGCTCTGAACTTGGGGTTAGGAGATGCTGAATGTTTGGCAGTCGCTCGAAATAGGAATTGCTTACTTCTCACCAACGACAGGAAAGCGGAGAGGGCTGCGGGTTCGCTTTCCATCCATTATCTCAATCTCCCGTTGCTGTTGAGAGAACTCTGGAGGAGCCACGTTATGACTAAATCGAGGGTGGCCAAACTTATCGACGAAATCGAGAGAAAGGATAACGTCGTGATCAAGAATCGAGAATTTGTTTTCAAATGAACCCCAAATCACAAGAACGATACTTGGTGCCCTTCGTGATGAGTTCGCCGAGTTTCTGGTTGGCCGCTCTGGCTTCCAAGATTGCTTCACGCTTTTCTTGACTCAAATCTTTTCACACTCCTTCTGTCTTCTGCCTATGAACTTCCGCCATTGTAGTTCAGTGATTGGGCAAGTGTAACCTTGCAGGATCCGGTCCACTTGCGTGGCAATTGCTACCTAGAAGCAGCCGAACAAATTACCTTTCATAAGCATCCTTCCGATGCTCAAATCTCAATAAGATCAGCTTGTCACCCTCGACTTTGTAAATGAGTCTGAAAGGCTTCACGTAAATGCACCATTCGCCCTTCAGGCCATAACGCAGGTGCTTTCCGAAGTTTGGATTATCGGCAACTTTGTCTATTTGCTTTTGCAGTTTTTCCTTCAGGCTCTTGTCCCTTATCCTTCTTACATCACGCTCGAATTTGTCGGTGGGTACGATGAACTTTATTTCTACCATTTCTTGAACTCTTTGAAGAAGGCTTTCCTCGAATAGATCTCATACCTTCCTTCTTCTATATCCTGCCATGCTTCCTCAATCAGCTTAAGTGTCCTCAAATCTTCGGGCTTCATTCCGGTCTCCAACTTCTTCAACACGATCATATCCTTCCTCGCCGTCACGGCGAACACGCTCCCCCTCTTGATCCCAAGCTGTCTCCTAATGATGCTGGGTATCACTATCTGGCCTTTCGAACTTGCTTTTGTCAACTCAGGGATTCTTGATTCTTTCATACGAGTAAGATATGCTTACATCTATTTAAAGCGAGGATGAACGAACTGCCTGCGACGCTTTTCTAGACTCAAGTCTTTTCGCTCCTTCTCGTTTTTCGATTGTGAATCTCAGTGAGTACACTCAGGTCGCCCTGAAGGGCTTTCTCCACCTGCGCCGCACGCAGAAGGAAGAGTGAATTGTTGCTGACGGTTTGGAACACTATGCGTCCCCCAGCCTCCTGAATCTGACTCCGGATCTTCTGCACGTCGCCAAGTCTGCAGCTCATGACGACGCCAAAGGTGATGGGGAATTGTAGGTCGGGGCTATCGCTAGGCTGTGTTGCGTCCGGAAAAAGAGTAGGGGAGTTATGTTCTTGCTTGCTTAATTCTTTGTAACTGCGGTTCTCCATTTTCTCCATCTCTCCAATCTTAAACGGCCTAAGAAAGGCCTACGGACCCGGCGAGCCGGTGGTGTTGGTGATTGAGGCGAACATGAAAGTCCATGTTTCCTCAAGGAACCCGTCAGTAGTCTTGAGATCCTCTTGGTAGTCACCTATACAGCCACAAAGCACGATCCCGGTCCCGGTTAGCTTGTTCTTGACCGCCAAGAAGAGCGGTGTCAAAGCACCGATTGTGAAGGCGCCCACATTTGTTGCGAAAGATCCTGTGGCACCGGATACTTCGGCGAGTTCATCAACCCAGCGTACTATCGTGCCAGTGTACTTGACGAGTGTTCCGTAGACTTCGGTCCCTCGAGAGCCGATTCCCACGGCCACCTGTGTGGTGTTCTGATTGACTTTGTAGGTGAGACTCTCAAGGTTGGTTAGTGGAGGCGCAGTTAGGCAGTTCGTTGCTGAGGTCCCTATTCTTATGACCACCTCATCGCCAGTGTATTTCAAAGCTTGTTTCACGCTCCGTCAGGTCTCAATGAGACTGTGACCAGAAACTACTGGAACGCCCAGAGAATCCCGTCCCGAACAAGGGACAATAACTTCGCCTGCCCCTCTTCTGCCGAAGGGCGAATGAACGGCTCCGCGGCCATTTTCCGCGTGCCACATTCCACGAAAAAAGGTGTAGTCGGCATCCGCTCCTAATTCCAGCTGCATCCCGTCCACCGTGTGGTAGATGCTGCTTTGCAGATGGCCCGTTCTTACCGGGACCAGCTGCCTCGAGTGAGCTTCCATATCGGTGCCGGCCTCCTCAAGGGCGGTAGCGATCGCTTTCTGAATCTCGGCTTTCGCGGCGAGAAGCTTAGCCGTAACCGTATCCGACACAATCTGGATGCTGAAGCCTGGCAACTATTTTCCCCAACCGATGAGTTTGACGTCGTCGTGAAATCCGCAGAGCGTGCAGAGAACGCTTGGCCGTACGGTCCCATCTACTTCAATCGTATGCCTGGCCAAGGAGAGCAGGTCGGTTCCGTCGTTGATGTACACAATTCGCCTGCCGTCCTGGGCTTGATAGTAGTGCCAGGTGCGCGGTTGCCAGTCTGCGTTCAGCGCTTTCGGAAGTTCCAACATTCCTGATCAGCTTGAGTAGAGTACAATGTTCGCGTGGAAATCGTCAGGCAACGGCAGCATGTTATGCGCCCACACTTCAACGGTGAACGAGCTCAGCGGTTCCGGGAAGGGCGTGTAGAAGTTCGCGTTCCCACTATCGCCAGTGTTGACCTGGGCGATCTCGGTCCCGTTGACGAAGATGTGAATCGAAACATGGAGCCAGAACCAAGTCGAAACTGTGACCTGCGCCGCCTTCACTGGCTGCCCAAGATGGACAATGATGAAGCGATAGTAGACGGTCTTGGCGGAAATCATCTCGTACACGTAGATCGGACTCTGCGTCGCCGTCACCTGTTCAGTGAAGACTGGTTGCGGTAACGCGCCGTAGAATGATAGGAACACTAGGCTGATCAGTACCAGGAAACCGAATTGCTTCAGCGCCGATTTCGTGCGCTTGACAATGTCTTCTTTCATGCTAAGTGGCCAGCTTACGGTGGGTCCAGAAGGTCCAATCTTGAATCACCCTGGCTTCTCGCGTCAATACCGGGACCCGTACTGAGGCGCCGAGGGGTAACGTGTCTATGTCCATGACTTTCTGTAGGCTGTGAATATCGTAAGTGTCCCGGAGAGCGTCGTGGGCGTTCCAGATAGCCTGCTCAACCTGGTCGGCCAGTTTGCTGCACCCTGCTTTGTCGTCGAAGTTCACGTCGACCTGCAGCCGGTAGAGGTTCATGACTGCACGGCCACCCGGGGCGCTTGCCGGTCCGCCGTACATGCTGACGCCAGTGGTTCTACTTGTGCCGGCAACTATGGTGAGGACGATGCTGCGTATGTCGGCGCCTTCGAATGGCAACTCCTTGTAGATCGTGACTCCCAGGTTCGCGGCTGTGAGAACCGCGGCGAAGGCTGCGCGGACATCCTGCCGAGGCGTAGGCGTACTCAAAGGAGGTCATCCGTGAAGCGCTACGGCGATGGCTAGGACGATGAGTACGACCGCGGCGCAGATGCCCAGAGCGATGTAGCAACCTGAAAGAAAACCACGTACGGCAGCTCGCAGCATTGAAATCACTTCTTCTTGAGCATGCAGAGGACAGCTACGACGGCGAAAGCGAGGCCGCCAAGCGTCAGGCTGCCCGTGAGGTACCATACAACGACGGCCAGCACGATGGCGGGTAGGAAGTAGATTGCCGCCTTCAGTAGAATGATCAGGATCGTCCCAACCACGAGAAACACGCCTAAGAAGAATATGTCAACCAAGAATGGCATCATAACATTCTCACCTCTCCTAATTCGCCAAGTACTCGGCGATCGGGAACACGACCTTCCGCAGCACCCAATCCTTTAAGGCCGCATGCGGCCGGTCCAGTTGGATGTACATTCGATATCGGCTAACGGGAATGACCGAGGGTAGCTTGCCTTGGGCAACTCTCTTGAGTCGACAGAACATCAGGCACGTGAAGTGCGGGCGCCGATAGTGCAGGCCTGGGTGGCAGATGCAATTCCAACGCGTAACCACAATGTTCGGCGGCGTCATCTTCATGTACAGTTTGCCGTCGAGAACGTCACGCATGATCATGGCGTTTGGGCCAAACGGCTCAAGCGGAACCAGGTTGTCTCCGGATCCCGTGCCACCGGATACGTGCCACTCATTGGTCGGGGGTTGACTCATTAATTTTCACGTTCACGTTCCAGAACACTTTCCAAGGTCTGCAGCCGTAGACATCACTATGTCGAACCACGGCAGCCACAACGTCGTCAGCTGAAATACGGCAATCTTGTCGGAAGCAGGAGTAGATAACACGAAGGCAAAGGGGGCAAAGCGCTGAGATTGGCGGAACGATACAACACTCTAGTATCACTGCGACTTTGGGAAAGTCTTCAACTGATGATAGTTTGCTCAATCCCATGTGACTTCCCTCTCATTGGTCTGGAGTGGGTTCATTCCAGCCGTCGACTATGTTCGGCGTCTGGTACTTGCTGACAGCGGTGTACGGATAGCGCTTGATCCAGGGCGTCAGCAAGTCCTGCAGATCCTTGGGTAGCACGGCCTGGAGGGGGATTGAGATTTGGAACATGGTCTCGTGAACGAGTGGTCCCATCTTGTTGGTGACCATGTACTGAATCATATTCGACGACGCCCGTGCGGCAATGTCCTGGATGGCAGGCGGGATTGCTCCTGGGAAGTCGACGTCGAAATCCCGCTTACAGAAACGATTGATGTGACTTTGAGCCCGAGGAATCAGCGTGTTGTCTATGAAAGTGTTGAACGCGGCCTCGTTAGGAAATGGGGCTTGAACGCCCCCTGCGCCCGTCGTGCCAGACACGTTGAGAGCACTCCACTTCGTAGCCGCGTAAATCTTGACTTCAGCGCTGGTGGTCCATGCTGACATACTATGCACCTGCTACCTTCCGCTATCGCTAAGGTTCTTCTCGTTGAGTCGCCGCGTAACATCTCGGACGGCGAGCCGGCGCTTGGCTTCTCGGAGGTCTGCTTTGCCTGCGGAGCCCGCGGTGCGGAGGCGTGATCTAATCGGGGCCTTCTTGGCCACGACGACCAGGGCTTTGGTTACCGCGTGAATGGTCTTGATCAGTTTCGCTTTCTCGTTCACAGAATGCAGCAAAGTGAAGGTGGTGAGTAAGGTGTTGATGCTCGTGGCTACAAGGGCCACGGAAACGAGGACGGTGTCAGCATCTACCATCTACTATCTACCTTCCACTGATGATTAGTCCCGCTCGAGTGGGACGGCTGGGGACAGCCGAAGTCTCGTTCACTATGCGACCGCTGGCCGCATGATTATTGTGACTGCTGATCCTTCAGGTTCCAATGTTCTACGGTCACGCTGAGGGGTACCGTGTCGGCGCTTGCCGCCCACTCGGGTGTCGGGGTATGGTACCGCATGATTAGGATCCTCACGGGAGAAAAAGTGAGGTTAGGGATTCACGCCCGTCTAGGTGACGGGTAACTCACGAAAGAACTACTATGCGTGTACGTTGGTGATTTCGTTGATTGCAGTCGTGACGCCGGTTTGTGGTTGCAGGTACTGGCGCATTATGTATGCGTCGTAGCCTGCGGCTTCGTTTCTGTACCTTGCCGCTTCGGTCGGGCCAGATCCCAAAATCATTGCGGATACTGGGTCTAGCACGTAGCAGCTGGTTGTCGGGGTTATGAAGAAGTCGCTGTAACCCATGACTCCTGGTAGGCCTGGGATTTGGAATCCTCCGCCCTGCGTAAAGTCTGGGTACACTGCGCCGGCTAGTTGGCCTTTGACGTAGTCGTTGCCGAAGAACGCGGACCATCCAGTCGGGTGCATCACTACTGACGTCGGATGGTAGCCCGCGGTTGCGATCGTAGTCATAGCGCCGATTATGTCCGTGTACGGGTTGAATTCGCTGCGGCCGCTTGCTAGTGTGGTCCAGAGGCCGCTTGCAGCCGGTTGCAAGCCTCCAGCTGCGGCGAAGGCTTGGCTGATCTGGTGGTTCTCGCTGTATGCTAAGGCACCTGCGGCGTCTCGGGTTGCAGTTCCGAAAATATCCACGTTCGCTAGTCTCTGCAATTCGTCCGACACGACGACGTGTTGAACGTTCTTCCAGAGAGCGAAGGTGACAGTGGTCCACGCGTCGGGGTCAAGGGAAGCTTCCACAAGTGGCGGAACCTTCTCTGTTGCCGTTCCCTTCGTGTAGATCGGAATGCTTGCCTTGAGCGCGTTCATGGTGATGATGCGGCATGTGTTGCGCAGGTTGTACACTGGCCTTTGCAGGCCCAGTATTTCCTGCAGCAAGATTGGGATGTTGATGGCGCTGATATCCGATAGGCTCGGGAGCGCTGCTTGCTTCATATTCCGAGCGTTGAAGATTTTGCGATTGACGTCGCCGATTCTGCCCTGATAGACGTTGTTCGTGGTTGGGTCGAACCAACCAATTTCTTGTAGTTCTCCTTGTAGTCCACCATCAAGTTTGTCCATGTTCAACCTCTCCTAGTTTCTCAACATTACACGGGTGAGGTCACCGGGGTTCGTTGTAGTGTCAAAGTTCATTCCGACAAGCATTCCGCCTGGCATCAAGGATCCAGTCATGCCGGTGCCGCCTGATGCGCCTGTGCCCAACGCTAGGGCTGTGGCTGTGGTGACGTAGGCTACTGTGCTTGGTACAACTGGGGCGAACTGCACTATTGCACCCGCCGCAGCGACCCAGACAACGCCGTCGATGACAATTTTGCCTTTCATGTCGGCGCCGCTGGCTACGCCTTGGTTTGCGATGCCGAACGGTCCTAGGTCGCCAGCCTGCCATGGCCGGCCGTCTTTGAGGCTGATGATTTGGCCTTTGGTGATGGTTGCAGTGGCGTTCTTGCTGACTGGCAAGTAGAAGAAGTCGTGAGCCATGTCAATATCGCCTGCATTTGGCATGGTCACTTACCTCCTATGATCTCGCCGTGTTCGTCTCGGCGGTAACCGAACAGTTTCTCGCGTTGATCTTCAATGGTGTTCATCGCTTGTTCTTGGGTGTGTTTCGCCTTTGGGCCAGAAGGCATCGAGTCTAAGCGTGCTTGGACTGCTGTTAGTTCTTTCTCGACTGCGTCGAGTGCATCAGCTGACAGCTTCTCAAGCTCGCTGAAAGCTTGCGCGTGGTCCTTTGGTTCCAGCATGCCGCAGTGGGTTTTCAGTTCCACTATGGTCTGAACCTTGGCCATGCGCTGCTTCTTTTCAACCTCGGCCTTGTAGGCCTTGAGCGTTGTGAGTTCTGCTTCGAGGGCTGCGTTCTTTGCTTGTAATTCGTTACATTCTGACATTTCCTGTTCCTCCTTTGATTGATGCATCCCACTCTTCGTACCGCACAACTCGCTGTCAATATCGAATTTCTTGGCAGCTGCACAGATCTTCTTCTTCGCCTCAGCTTTCGCTGAATCGTTCTCGAACGACGTCGCGCTCCATCCATTACCGCCAAGCGCAGCCCTAACGTGGTCTGCGTCGTGAATGGGAAGGTGCCGTCCGCCTTTCGAGTCGATGTACGCGAAGTCGCTGTCTGAGAGGTTGTTTCGTTCCTCGGTCGTAAGTGGTGCGGCTGAGAGTTGGGATGTTTGAGTGGTTTTCATTTTGTTACCCCCCTCCATTTTCTGGCCCAGTTTTGTCTCGAGGTCTTGCTTCTGGCTAGGGCTTGGAATAGGCCTCACAGGGTTCATCTCCCCATCACTCACACTCTTGTGAGAAGAAAGCGCCAAAGGCGCGATCATAGGTTCAGGTTCCGGTTTAATGTGCAGGATTATTTCGAGGCGTTCCTCGAGCGCGGTTAGGATCCCACGGGCGCTCTGCACCGCCTTCCTCATAGTCGAAAGGTCTTGGTCATTGATCGAGAATACGCCGGCCTGACTCTCGCAGGCAGCCTGCAGCGCCTGGTAGAAGTCGCACTTAGTTTCGCTGTCGCAGGTCCCGTCAACCCCCGCGTCCGGATAGGCGCCTTTGTCGACGAAGAGTACATGTTCGAAATTGAAATCGTCCACAACGTCCACATCGCCTTCCCGGTGTTCAACGAATGCCAGGACCGAGGGGCTGACGGCTTTCCAGTTCTTGTTCTTGATGTTGTCCCAAGCGTAGTCCTTGGTGATTTCGGCGATGCCGTGGGTGACATGGTTAGATTGGAAGTCGACGAATTTACCGATCGGCGACCATAAGCCTTCGTGTGGTGCGCCTGGTGGACCACCGACCACGTTGCCTCGTTCTCCAGGAGCTGGCGGACCCAGCAATGGAGCGTCGAGTAGGGATTTCAGCGCCTTAGCTCGAGCGGTGGTCGTGACCTGCCACTTGTTCAGGTTCGGCGCCAAATCGATTACATGAATTTTGGCTAAATGCTTGCCTTGTTCCTCGTAGGGCTCAAACGTCGCCTGGTACGCGAACGCAACCTTCCGTAGGCTCTGCTTGCTGGGCAGATGGCCACAGATTCTCTTAGCCGCCGCTTCGCTAAGTCCCTCCTTCATGTGCGCGGCTACGCAACTCTCACGGTCGGGGAACTTAGCGATCTCCGGCAAGTCCACTGCTTTCACATCTTCCACACTCATCAAAACACATCACCAGGACAACTAGGGAGTTCAGTAGGTCCCGTGTTCAGCCTTAGTTGAGATTACATCCAGAAACGGTCGCGCTGAAAGCTTCGAAGGCAAGATGATGAAACTTATGGGGATTACGTTATCGTTCAAATTCAGTCGCCCACACCATCACGATCACAACAACAAGTTGGAAGGTGTGAACGGAGAAATCAGGGACAGAGAACGCGTCATGCGAACCTTATAGAAAACGGATACGCAATTCTTTCTGGTATGCAAATCTTCCACAGCTACGTGCGCCCCATCTGGGGCCGAACGAGAAAACTATTTTATGCGCACAGGTTGGCTCTTGATGAGTATGAAGTCGCAACTAGTGGTAAGTGCGCTTCTCGTAGTGACAATAATTCTGTCGATCGCGTTACCTTGGTATCCAGTTGTCTTGAATTGGCAGAAGTACATGATTATGACTCCAAGTCTTGCAGTGGAGGGTGGCGGTTCGGGAGCGATTGGGGAGCCCACGGTTATCTACGAGAATGATGTTTGGAGAATGTGGTACAGCTGCAACGAGTGGCACCAGTCTCAAACTTGTTACGCTGAAAGTTCCGATGCCCTGCATTGGACGAAGTTTGGTAAGGTTACAGACCAGCGATTAAGCATGATTGTAAGATACAACTCAACTACTCTGTTCTTTTACACTCGGGGCTTGTTGACCCAATATAGCCAAGATGGGATCCATTGGACTCACTTCGCACAGCAATACGGCGTGTTGCCGCCGAATCAACCCTACGACAACTACAAGTGGAATCCTTCAGTTCTCCAGTTGCCGAACGGCACTTGGCTAATGTACTACGAATGCACAGCCACCCTTGCCACCTTCCGTTCCTCTAGCTATTGGGCTTCATGCTTGGCATCGTCTCCTGACGGAATCCACGACTGGGTAAGGAACTCCGTGAATCCTGTGCTTGGCGGGAGGCGTCAAGGTTTCAGGGTTGGAAACCAAGATGTGCTTTACGACAGCGGGGTTTACTACATGTTTTGGAATGACTACTCTAAAGTGCCTTTGCAAATAGCGTTGTCAACCTCAACTGACGGCGTACATTGGACGCAGGTGTTCTGGAAGACGAGTCCGTTAATTGCTCGCACCATTGAAGGCAGTCGATTCGACCAGATTGGGGACCAGGAAGTGGTTGTTAGGCCAGATGGGATCTACGTTTTCTATGCCGCAACAGACAATATCGTTGGCTATGGACAAATCTGGCTTGCGAAACTACCGAACACAACATTACAACAGTTAGCCGGAGCAATTACCATAACGGAAAATGGCGTGGCTAGATCTGTAAAAAAGTGTAGCTTGCTGGGCCTAATGCTCAGACGTTGCTAAAAGATGGGGAATGAAAACTGGTCAACCGACAACTACACGTCTTACTTGATTGACTTCGTTATGATCGTCTGTTGCGAGCAGTAAATTCTAGACCGAAAGCGTAGAGCGCTAAGTTTGCATGCACCAAATGCATTTTTTGATGATTGTACCGTCGGCTGCCTCAACTGTAGCGAGGGGATAGCCGCAGTAGGGACAGTATCCGGTTGAGGCAGTGCTCAAGCTTTCATCAGCAAACTAGGGACTGAAACTCTCTTCAAGCGTGGCTTTCGGCGTCTTGTGCGGAGGATTCCTACCGGGCGCATGCTCACCGCTTGGCTGCAGGCCGCGGCGTCGTATTCCCTTCTTTCGATTCTCTCAAGTTGTCGTCGGCGCCTTCCTACTTTGTCGTTGTCAAGTTTCGCCGGGTGGGTTGCGGTGTTCTGGATTAGAAAAACTTCTGATGTCCGACCACCACAGACATTATCTCTTAACTCACTCAAGGCGTTGCGATATGCGATGCGGCCAGTCACACTCAACCGAAAACCTTTGTCTAATCTCAACTGTAATTATGTCTGATTTCACCGTCCCATCTTCGTTTAGCATTGGAGAAAATAACAAGTCTGTCGAAGCAAGAAACATTGTAGTCGCCTCGATCTTATTGTAGACTTCCGTTAGACAGGCTGCTTCGGCGAGTATGGTTTGGTCGTTAAGACTTGGCGATTTACCTAGAAGCCGTCTAAGCTGCGTCCTATCAACCAAAAATTGCCTAGCGTATATGTTTGAAGCAATGCCTCTGAGATATGGGGGTACTGTCGTTAGGCGGCTTTTCACATGACTCCTCACCTTAGAACCCGCCGTCTGTCTTGCCGCACCCAACAGTTTTCCGTACATGGTCACAACATCCCCTAATCTTTCGGCCAACCGTGACTTATTCGTGACATCCACCATAGCTAAACAACCAAGAAGCTCGTGCATCCTGTCCCAACAAAGGTTCAGAACCGTGGAGCGTATTTCATTTGAAAGGCTTGGATTGAGACGCTGTGTAACAGCACTGTTTAGTTTGTGTGATGCCTCAATTTCGACAGTTTTGGTTACAAGTCCAATTTCACGATGGGCTTTCAGATATCCAAAGAGCCGCATTGACCTATCGAAGTGGGTGTCCTTGAACTGAACAACGCCTGCCTTCGCCGCGTAAATCGAACCAGACAGTAAAACCGATGTCTCGATGAGAACCTTATTGTCAGTCAGAAGTCGTCATCGGCTTCAATAACTCGTCGAAGGCCGTAATCAACTTCGCCTTGTCCACTCCCTTCAGGTTATCCCTAGGGTCAATCATTTGGACTGCCCGGGCAGATGAACGCAATTCGCGCACATAATTCATCACATCGTCTGAATTAGTTTGAGTTGGGTCGCTTTCCATGGACACGAGAGTCGCGATTGTCGTAAGAATGCGCGGAAAAATCATTCTTGCTTGTTCGACTACGAGAGGGTTGTCATGTGCCACGTGTGCCTGCGCGAATCTTACGCGCATCTTGGAGAATATCAGTCGAAGGTTTCGCCAAGAGTGATACATTGTGAAGTTAGCAGGTGAGGGGTTTGCATTTCCCCAAAATTGTTCTTGTTTGCTAGAATACATGACCAAATGGTCGAGATGTGGCCCGATTTTCCTGTCAACTTTACCTACCCTTTGCATAGCTGCGAGTCGTGATTCGACTATCGCGGCTTCATCAATCAACTTTCCGAAATCGGGCATTTCCCAACGCCGAACTTATGCGAACTACACCTGGTGGAGTACTAGTTTCCGCTGTCACTTTAATAGACTTGCTTTAGTGACCTCATCCGAACTGTATATAATGCGGCTAGTTTGATAGATTATTGTTGTTTTCTCGTAATCCTTTGAACCCACGAAGACTTGACAAGGCCCTTCTTTCCCATCATGCTTCACTGAGAACCATTGATGGGCGCCTCGCACGTAGCTGCAGATCCCGTATGTCTAGGAGTACCTCGAGGCGGAGAGCGTCGAGTGGGTTTCCGGACTTTGCGTCGGCTTCGATTTCTTTTCTCGGTCTCATTGTCCTTCTAGCTCTTGTTGTTCCGTTTCCTCTTTGACTTCAGCGGGGGATTCCGGCTCTTCAGTTGCTGGGCCGGTTGGGCTAGGTGGCTGCGTTGCTACCGGCTCTTTGACCTCCGCGGGGTCAAAAGCGGAAGAGGGTCCATCCCGCATGATCTCGTACGCCTTCTCTAAGTTCACGAATCCCAGCCCACCGTCGTAGGCAACTGAGACTGCGGTGAGGAGTGCGAAGAAGTCGGTTGTGCGAATCTCACGCCACCGATGCCGCACACGCACCGGCGGATCCTGGCCCGTGGGAGTCTTGAGGTAGAAGCGTGTCAGAGGGTCGTACCATTGCTGCTCAACAATAAGCTGCACCCACCGTTGAATAGCCGTTATTGGGCCATCGACAAAGGACTCCAGTTGACTATAGCTTGTTGCCCGGTTCACGGCTTCGGTGCGATTAAGAATGAATTTCGGAACCTGAAAGTTCCCAATGATCTCCTGGTCTAGGTCGGTCTTGACTGCGACGAGGCCTGGGAGGTCAGGCTTGATGTCGATAACCTGAACGGTCCAACGATTGTCTGTGGCAATATGCTTTCCAGGACGCAGCGATGCGATGTGCGTGTTAATGAGGTCCTGCACGTCGGCGTCGGTTAATCCGGCAGGCAGGCGATCCACATCTAGGCTGTGTATGGCTATGCCGGCCCAGAGAGTTGTCGCAGCCTCTTGGAGGTCTTCTATGCGGATCTTGGCCCTGGTGATCACGTCGTCTAGGACTGGTTCGATCTCGCTGAGGCCTTCCCAATCTGATTCGAGAGAGTTGTTTGTGAAATAGAGTAACTCGCTTGGTTTGTAGAAGTCTTTTTGGCCACGCCACCAGAACCCTTGCAGCACCCAGTCCTCGTCGACGTCGGGGCGCAGGTCGTAGATGGTTAGGAGTGGGAGGGAGATTAGGCGATTCGGTTCCATCTTCGCGTTGAGTTCAATTTCGAAACCTTTCTTGCCGTAAATCTTGGCACCGATGATGCCGGCATACAGAACATGGTCGAGGTCGACGCGGAGGTTGATTTTGTCAATCCACTGTTTCAACGGCAAATTATCAGCAATGATCTTTTCCTCTTGCTGCGGGGTTAGGCCTTCGCCGACCGGTTCCAGAACAGCGTCGAAAGACTCCTTCGTGGTCCAGTAGGCGAGGGCGTTGATGCAGCCGCGCACGAGCGCATCCATACGATAGGCGCGGTAGTGCTTCTCCATCCCCTTGTAAGCGTCGAAGATGGTTTGCGTCATCCCAAGATAATATTGGGACTTGGCGGCTGAGAGCTGACGACTCAGAGGGAGGCCGCTTAGTTGCATTGCGGCTGCTTCAGCAACACGCCTCGAGCTAGAATGAACAGCAATACGAACGCCTTGGGGCGTTCCTAGATACGGGAAGGAGATCGTGTTCTCTTTCACTGTAACGCCTGGGATCCGTTCGAGAGCTGAGAAGTCGCCGAGGCCACTTGAACCGGCGACCCTGGTCCCTGCTAAGGGACGATGGTCTCTCACCTCGGCCCGTTTGGTGGCCATCATCGGCCGCTTAGTTGTCGCGTTTCGCTTGTTTGTTACGGAACGCTTACGCCGCTTACGAGGCGGTGGTTTGTTCTTTGCCTTAGTCATTTCTTTTCGAAGACCCAAACCTTACTCAACAGGAAGTGGACGGTGCCCCCGATGATTGTGGTGAGCTCATAGAATCCCACATCAACCGCATTGAACCGGTACAACAGCACGGTCCAGAACAGGTCCGGTAGCTGGCCCTTCAAACCGTAATAGAGCACGGTGCTAACCGAAACACCAACGAGTCCGCTGACACCGAACTTCAGCAACTGCAGGAGTACGTGCTTCGCCGACAATTGAGCCTCAACCAAACGATCGTGAGTACGGTTTGAAACCAGGGACCGTTGGGCCTCTTGTTGCGAATACGGCCAGGGCGACGGCCCAGGTGCGGTCGTCATGGGTACCGTCTGGGTGGCTGTACTGAATCTTGCCTGCCTTCGTGAGTTGGAACCGTTCAATGTTCAGTTCGTTGGCTACATCGAGTTGGTAGGCGATTAGGAGCCGTTTCTGTTGCATCATCATCTTGAGGAAGTTCATGATGTCTTGCTTGGATGACTCCGAGAGCATTATGCCCCCGACGTGGGGTACTGATTTCTTCGCTTCTTCTACGACGCTCTCTCCAACGCCGGTCTGGTCCATGAGAATCTTGTGGATGGTTTGCAGTTTCTGGTTGAGGACTTTGAGGAAGCTGATGACGCCTGTCTCGCCTGTGTAGTCTGTTCCGAGCGGGAAGATCTTCAGGCCCACTAGGCGGAAGATGTCACCGTCCTTCCTTATGACTGCCACGACACTGTAGTCGACTTTCTTCCCGAGGTCGACGCCGACCCAGTAGTCAGCGCGGGAGGTCTGGGGGGAGGTCTGTTGACCAGAAGCTGTGGAGTTCGCCGCCAAATTCCTTAATCTCCATTTCCGGATCCGTACAGCCAGTGATTAGCGAAGTAGGGAGCCAGCAATCGTCGTCTTCGCTCCACTCTGCTTCCATCTCACGGCGCCAACGCCACGGGTCGCTGGCGAACTGTTTCTTGATCTTCGCAAGGATCCCTTTCTTCAGGGGTCCGTTTGGTTCCAGGGCTTGTTCCCAGTTGACATGGTGACGGCTGTAATCATCGAACTCAGGGTCGTTGCAAATTTTATAGAATATGTGATTGCGGGACCAGGGCGTCGAGTTAGCGATGAAGAAACCGTTCGTTGTCCCAAGTGTGAAAAGAATAGCGTCGTACAGGTCGACGTCGTCACGGACGAAGTTGAACTCTGTCGCCAGGATTCCATTCAATGTTGGCCCGCGTATGGTGTCGGGGTTGCATGGGTAGGCTTCGATGATTGAGCCGTTGACTAGGGAGACCTTCGTCTTCAGCGGTTTCCTTCCGACTAGGATTTCCCGGTAGGGGACATCCTTGGGAAGGCTCTGTTGGATGAATGAGTTGATCTTGCGAATTACCAGCTTGCTTTGCCGAAAGCTGGGACCCACAACGGCCAGCTGCACTCCATCGTTGGCGACGGCGTACCAGAAGAGCTTGCTGCAAGCTGCGTAGTCTTTCCCCGACTGCCTGGACCACAGCTGGGCGATGAATTGCGCCTTGTCTTCGAGGAACTCGACCTGGTATTTCGTGGGTTCGAATCCCAGGGCCTCCTTGCAGAATGCTACCGGGCCCTTCGCAGCGATCCGCTGTAACCGTTGAAACGCCCCGGTGACTTCGACAACACCTCTGTGGCGTTCCTCAACTTTCTTTTCGAGTTTTCGCCGCCAAGCCATCCGAGTCTACCCCTAGCTCTTTGAGGAGGGCATCGACGAATGCATCGTCAGTGTGTTTGAGAATCATGAGTTCTGTTCGCATCAGCCCGTTTGCGACACGCAGCGCCAGCAACCTGGCCTCAGCATCCTTCGCAGCGTCCTCGGTCTTGCTGTACAAGACGGCTGCCTGGACGGCCTTCCAGGTGAGTTCCTCGAGGGCACTTCGTTTTTCGACCCCCGGCAGCTGTGCGTCTTTCTCAGCCTTCATGGGAACCTTGGTTGGATTTTGTCTCTCAAGCTGGGCACGGGTGATGAACTCCCTGGTGAGGCGTGTTAGGTCCTCAAGGTGTCTGACACCTAATGAATGGGTGTCTGACACCCCTCGTAGATGTTCTTCTACAACCACCCGCAAGTACTCTCCGACTGGTTGACCCTTCTGCCTGGCCAGGAGACGGATGGCTAGGTCCTTCTTCCTGGAAAGGCGGAATGTTAAACGGGGATTTCCTTTTGACATGGTTACTTTGCCCCGGCATCCTTCATGGCTTTTAGCGCTGTCTTCTTGACCTTCTTCGCTGCGACCATCACGTTGTTGGCCACCAGGCCAGCGTACATCGCTGCAGGGACCAGGATCGTGGCCGCGGCCACCTCGGGTGCCTTCCATCGGTACGCCATCCACCACGCGATGCCCAGGATGGCACCGGGGACGACGACCAGTTTCAGGAGTAACGCGGCGCTCAGATCCTGCGCAAAACCCTCTCTAGCCGCGACAAACGTTACGGCAGTTAATCGCGAGAGTCCGCATTTGAATCCTTTAGCAATAGATTTGTCGATGACCGCACGTGGCCCACGTGATTTTCCCGATTGGCGTTATTCGAATTCTCTAAGCGCGACAACGGAAACTCAGTACCCTCCGGCACGAGGACGATTGCCGGGCCAAACAGGCGCACTAGATACTCTACGGATCGGTCCACTTGGTCTCCTATCGCGACCGGTAGGTACAGGAGGTAACGCTTGCAACGGTAACGCCCCTTCCGCATGTACCGCTTCCAATACCAAACCAACCGAATACGAGCTATACTCCACACACAACTCGGCCATTAGAATCAGCATCAAGAGCCAAACAAGCCACCGAAAATTCACATATCCAATACAACCATAAAACCAGCGAGACGCCCACTAACCACCCCGAGACTTCAAGGAAAGTAAAATGAATTGTACGTGTGGATCCGCGGGCGTAACTAGTGCACTTGTGGTATTCTACTCATGCTGTCACCCCACCGGCGGCGGGAGGAGGGTACTCCTAAATACTCCTGTCATCATGACGACGCTGTTTGGCTATAGAATCGCTATAGCTAGGTTGAGGTCGAAGTCGGGTTGTCGGATAGGTCGTTTCACGTAAACATACGAAGAGATGAGGCGGGGTACTATGTGGCTCACTGCCTAGAACTTCCGGCAGCTATGACCGAAGCAAAAACTGAAGAAGAAGTTATTCGCAGAATCAAAGAAGCTATTCATTTAGTTCTTGAAGGGACACACGAAGGAGAGACAGCGAAACTCGCCGTAAAGGCAGTCGAAATTGTGGCGTAGTTGTCCAAACTTCCGCGAATTTCTGGGAGATGCTGGTAGGGTACAATCGCAGTCTACGAACCTATTTAGGTGAGGATTTCCTTACTCAACGACGAAACCGTGACCAGCGAGCTTACCTTCAAAAAGGTGAAAGTTTCGGACAAGGGGCAGATTTCGCTGCCAATGGAAATCCAACGAGAAGTCGGTATAAAGAAGGGCGACGAACTCCTTCTGATCAGAAAAGGGCAGAAGATAGTTCTGGAGAAGCCTCGAAGAATC